>Ga0209199_1001827_pt1 | contig 24169 bp, 25 predicted proteins | sample COGITO_mtgs_1105_7_FD_184805 | JGI IMG/M metagenome (GOLD analysis project Ga0209199, IMG submission 184805) | Pelagic marine microbial communities from North Sea - COGITO_mtgs_110523 (SPAdes) (version 2) | ecosystem: Environmental > Aquatic > Marine > Epipelagic ...
CTTTCACGCATGGAACTCTTCCAACGATTGAAAGCATGTTGGATTCTGGATCGGTTTGGTTCTGCGATATTTTTGACCATGTTTAAAATTTTGACCTTATCAACAGACATAGTTAATTGTATATATATAATATTATAATGATTTCTTTATACCTTATATCGTTTTTAATGATAAATTCTTAAAACGTTTTCAAATTAAATTAGATAGAAAATAAGTTTATGTTTATTGAATGTATTAAAATTAAATATCTATTTTATTGATTTAACAAAAGATAATATTTTATTTGGAGTTATATTCATTTTTAAAAATATTTCAACAATCATATCTGTATCTGTATCTGCTCTATGTGTATTCAATTTTTTATGACCAATTATCATTTCATAAATATCTCCTAATTTTTTATTATATGTTGATGAATTATAACAAGAATTTATGATTTCACGACTATCTAATAATATACAATTATTTTCATTTATAATTTTTTGATTTTTTAATACATTATGATCAAATCTATCCCCATTATGAGCTATGAATATTGGTGTTTCACACATATTAAATATTTTTTGTATATCTAATTTAAAATTTTCTATATCTTTATCAGCATTTACAAAATCTCTATCATTAATACCTGTTAAATTAGATATAAATTCGGTTAATGGTTCTTTAGGTTTAATTAATCCAGAACTTATCACACTATTATCAAAATAATCTACAAAATGTCTTTCAATGATATCACAACTATCTGTAAATAAACCAGTTGTTTCTAAATCATAAATATATATTTTATGTTTCATTTTCATATGAAATGTTTCACATAAAAATTCATTTAACATGGTGTATTGGAATTTTTTATCAATTGTAATAGTGTATTTAGTTCCATTATATAAATTCCAAACCTCCAATCTCATTGGTTTATCCCACAAGGGACACAAATTATTATAATATAGCAATAATTGAAAAACTTGTAAATAATTAAATGATTTAGTAAATTTAAAATCTATGATAGAGTCTTTTGTAATAGCATCATATATTCCATATATAGGTAAATGTGGGTGTTCTGTTTTTCCTTGAAATTTAATAATTTTTAATTTTTCCTTACATAATACTCTAACTTTTTGAATATAAGGTATAAGACTATCTATATGTGGAGTGAAATCATCTTTTAATATATGACCACATTCATTTTCTATTTGATAAAAATACACACATAATTCAAATAAAGATTTAATGACTTCTTTACCACCTTCTAAATTATTACATCTATCAATGACATATTGTTCATCATAAATAGACACATCAGTATTTTTAATTGTATTTATTTCTTGATCTTCTGGGATTTCATGGGCATATTTATTCAACAAATATTCATAAAACTTTTTTTCATCTTCGTTTAAATCATTTTTTTTATCATTTAATTTAGATAACGTTAATGAACTATATTTATTTTTTAATTTTTTATATATTTCATAATATTTTTCAGGTATTAAAATATATAAATTATTTTTCCTAATAAATGATCCGATATATCTTTTAAAGTTATATGCATCATCCGAGTCGTCAATTCTAATTCTTTCATATTCATATCTAAATATATGTTCCATGAATATTCCATATAATGCTGAATATTTATCATGTTCATATATTTCAGAATTTTCTTTATCAAATAGTTTAGTTTCAATTATTTCACAATTTAATTTATTTTCCAAATTAAATTGTTTATTTTCGGTAAATGATTCATTTTCCAATAATTTTGTAACTCCATACATTTCAGGTTTAGTTTCTTCTTTAAAAATTTTTTTATATTTTGGGTTTATTCCAACTATTTTATATAATTTTGAACTTACATCTTTTAATTCAGTCCAAGCATTTTTATTGTACTCTACTACTATACTTAATTCATCACTAGCACGACTCAACCCCACATACCATAGATATTTAAATTCATTGTATTTTTTCTGACTTGGTATTCTACCCATTGTTGATAAATGAAAATTAAGTAATATGACTTTTTTGAATTCTAAACCTTTAGAACCATGTATTGTATATAAATTAATATGTCCTTCTTTAATATTACTAACTCTTTTACTAACATTATCATTATCTGAAAAACTATAATGTGGTTCATATTTAATATCATTATCTTCCAATAAATTTGCGATTATCTGAAGTCCAAAATTTTTATGAACACCCCAATTATCAAAGTTTCCTTTTTTAACTGGACCAATAATAGCTATATCTTCAAATGGTATATTTGTTTTTTTTATTTCTTTTATGATATATTCTTTTAATTTTATAAATGTATCACAATATACTTTGGGTAATTTACCTTTATCTTCACGCATAGCAACCATTGGGGGTGTTGAATCTTTCCATGGTCTAAATTCATTTATAAAATTAACAATACTTTCAGTTGATCTATAATTTTTAATTAAATTTACTCTTTCCCCTTCATGTCCCATTAAATATGTATCAGAACCACCCTGAAATTGATATATATTTTGATCAGGATCACCTATTAAAATAGTATAACCATTACATATATTGGATATTTTTTGAATTGTTAAATATTGTATTTCTGATATATCTTGTGCTTCATCTACAAAAATATATTTACAATTTTTCAAACAACGGACATTATTAAAATCAACTTCATTTGTTTCTAATAAATGATATAATCCTGCTACAAGTGTATTAATATTTTTTAAAGATTTATTAAAAACATTTTTCATAACAATTGCTGACAAAGAATGAATTGTCCTGACATTATCATTGAAAAAACCTTTTTTATCTCGTTCTTGTCCTTTCACTAGAAAATCTTCACGAGACTTCCTTGAAAATGTTAATATTAAAAAATCATGATTAGTTTCAATTTCACCGACTTTTTTCATATGTATAATTTTTTCAATTATAGTTCTTGTCTTCCCACCACCAGGTATTCCTATTAATTTCATATTATTTGTCTTTTTATTTATAAAATAAAGTTGTTCATTATTTGATGACATATTTATGTTTATATTAATATATATTTATTCTTTTAAATAACATCAAAACCAATTATATTATTATATTATATATATTATATATATATATGAGTAGTTCTCCGTCTTCACAAGAAACGGATAAAGTAAATCAAATGATTAGATTAAGTAAAATAATTAATAATAGTGTTGAAACGGGTCGCAATCCTCTCGACACAGCTGGATTAGACACGAGTGATGAAGAATGGTTAAGTGAAAATCAACAATTTAGTGATTATATATTTGATGAATGGAAATCAAAGATGTCATCGAAGAAAGAAAATAAAACTTTAAAGAAATCAACTGCACATACTTATCCTTATCCAGAAGAATTTTTAAAAAAAGATGGTAAATTAAAAGCATCCAATAAAAAGAAGCGTTTACTTTGGTTAAAACAATATAAATTGGATCAATTAAAACCAAGCGTAGAAAAAGAACCTGAACCTGAACCTGAACAAAGTAGATTAGATCAAGGTCAATTAGATTTTTTATCTGGGATAAGTGATCAAGAACTACAAATAAGTGATATTGAAGGAATCACATTAAATAAACCAAATTTTGAACGGGATTTACCTATTGGATTAAATGAACAATTTAATGATCAATTATTAGATGAATATGTATTTGATAATAAGGGTAGAATGTTAACTCATGAAACTTGTATAAAATTAAGAAATTATTGTGAATTATTTCCTAGAAAATGTTATTTAGAAAAAGAATTTTTAGAAAAATATACTCGTATATGTAAACTTATAGCTAAAACTAGTTTATATATTGATGCTTTTTATAAAAGAGTTGGTGATTCCAATATGACTTCTTTAATTAAATATACCGAATCGGGTCCGAGTGGAGCACAAGTATGGCGTTCTAAAGTACGATCTACAAATCCTACAGATATCATAATCAAGGATAGGATTCCTAGTTCTCAAATGCCAAATGTTTCTAAAGAAATATTAATAAATATATTGGGAAATATGCGTGAATTATCAGGTGGAGTTGTTAAGAAAAGAATTGGATTGTGGGGTGATGAAGTTCCTCAATTTAGAGAGAATTGGAGAATGTTTATAGTAATGTTGAAAAAACGTCCTGATTTATTTAAAGAATTTGTTCAAAGATGGAGGGAAGGTATGGCAACACAAACCACGAGAAAACCTAAACAAATTGAGGAAATTATTAGAAGATTTATAAAAAATTTATAATTATTTTTTAAGTAATAGTTTATTTAAATACCTTGTCATATTACCTTTTAATTTAATAGTAGGTGTTTTTATTTTTTTTTCTTTATTATATTTTATACCTTTCGCGATATCATCTATACGTTTCATTTTAATAATATTGACCGCTTTCACAAAACCATCTAAACTATAAAAATAATCTTGTAGATGATGCATATCATCACTATGTATAAATTGAAAATCACTATATGATAATGTATTCACGTCTAATTCTAATATTAGATTTGGTGGTGGTTCAATGATAGGATACATTTATTATATATTATTATTTTATTTATAAATAATAAATATATATATATATATATATATAATGCCTGAAAAAAAAAGAGAATCTAATTATGCTTATTTTTCAACAATAATATTACTCATATTATTTATGATTTTTATAGGATATTTTATCCGCGGTGATATAAATAGTAAATATATATCTAACAATATTATGGGGGTTAGAGGTATAATGGCATTAATTGGTGGCATTTTTATAATAATAATGTCTATTATGAAAAGATTCTAAAATATAAATAATAAAAATAAATATAATATATATAATAATATATATATATATTATATGACAAGTAATTGTTGTGTTTATCAGACACCTATGTGTTGCAATCAATATAATCCAGTCCAAAATCCAGTCCAAAATCCAGTCCAAAATCCAGTCCAAAATCCAGTCCAAAATCCAGTTAGAAATCCAGTTAGAAATCCAGTTAGAAATGCAGTCCAAAATCCAGTTAGAAATCCAGTTAGAAATCCAGTTAGAAATCCAGTTAGAAATCCAGTTAGAAATGCAGTCCAAAATCCAGTTAGAAATCCAGTTAGAAATCCAGTCCAAAACCCGGTTGGAAATAAACCATATTTGGCCGCATTGGGGAGAGAAAAATTAAATAATACTTATAAAGCAAATACAGAAAATAATGCTGGTTGGGGTAATTGGTTAAATAATAAGATTGGAAATATGTGGAATTCTAACTCTGTTAAAAATCAAGGACCAGTAAGATCGCAACGGTTACAATCTGATAATCTAGAAAATGATCCAATACCAGAATATAATCCTAGTTCAGTATTACCACAATTGCGATCTGATAATAATGGACTCATGGATATTGATACTGAACCATCAAGATCGCAACGGTTACAATCTGATAATCTAGAAAATAATAATACTAATTCAGATTTATTTTCACAACCCTCAGAACCTGGTGAATCAGTACATGATAATAAAATAGGAGGCAAGAAAAAATCAATGAACAAGAAAAAGAAAAAATCAATGAACAAGAAAAAGAAAAAATCAATGAACAAGAAAAAGAAAAAATCAATGAACAAGAAAAAGAAAAAATCAATGAACAAGAAAAAGAAAAAAAATTAAATGATTGAATAATATTAACACATCGTAAAAGGTCTGAAAATAAAACTCATTATGAAACCTAAAAATATCCCAGAGTAGAATACTTTACCTCTCAAAGATGTTGATTGTTTTTTAATTAATCTTTGTTTATCCGTTAAACTATCATTAAATGGAGTCCCAATATTCATAGTATATAGTAAATAAAATATACTCGCGAATATATATATTGCCATTCCATATGCCAAATAAATAGATATTTTACAATTCATTATATTATTATAAAATATTTAAAAAATTAATTTAATTAATCATTAATTAAATCTAAAAAAAAATATTATATATATATATATATGAAGTTCGGATATGAAGAAATATTGATGGTTGTAATTGCTTTCCTAATTGGATGGTTTTTAAAAACGATGATTTCGGGTTCGAGTTTAGGATCTGGATCAAGTGTTAAAGTTTCAGGGGGTAAACATAAATGGGGTGATCCATCTTGCGGTTTAGACAATAATGGTAATGATCATCCATGCCCAAGTAATCAGTATTGTGATAAGGTGCAGAACTCAAAGTATGAGGGGAGGTGTGCCCCCCTCTAAATTTGATTATATACCTTGTGACGATGTCTCCGATTGTCCCCATGGATGGGGGTATTGTGATACAACTCAGAACTCACGTTTGGCGGGGAGGTGTAATACACTTTAATAGAAAATAAACATATAAGATTTCTGTAAAATATTTAAAAAATTATAAATATATTAATATATATTTATAAAAGATGTCATTCATTCTTGGATGTCAAAATTTAATTCAAAAATACAATATGGATGAAACTGAAACTAAGTTTTTAGTAGATCTTTATACTGAATGTCAAAAGAATCATGAATATAATTGTATTATAGATGATACAATTGGAGAATATGAACATATTTCTAATTGTTTAGTTAATTATGTAAATATCAATCACATGGATGGATTAAAAAATGAATTGAAACTAGCATTTGATCCTTTTAAAACTGATGGATGGGTTGGTATTCCAAATCATTTATATACAGACGAAGAATTAACAGAGTTTCAAAAGATACGAGATAAACAAAAATTAGAAGTTAAAAAATTTATTGTTGATGATGAACCTTCTGACCCAGAAACTGATTAAATTAAAATAATTCTAATAATAATATGACAGAAGAAAAAAATGATCCATTAAATAAAGATGTCATTGAGTCCAAAATTAAATTATACGAAGAAATATTTATAACATCTCATAAAGAATGTAAAGAAAAAAAAGAAGGTTTAGATTTATATTATAATCATTTACATAAAGTAAATTCTGTATTTCAAACATCTATTATATTTTTATCAGCTGGTTCAACATTTATGCAATCTTTAACAAGTGATGATGAAAATGATAAAACTATAATCAAGATTATAGTTTTATCAATTACATCATATTCAGGGTTTATATTAGCTTTGGGTAAATTTTTAAAATTAGAAGATATGAGAGAAAGTGTTCATAATTTGAGAGATAGATTTGCTGATTTACAAAATAAAATTAATTATTTTATTGATTTAATGAAACCATGGAAAAATTCACATTATTATCATAATATATCTAAAAAGGAAAAAGATAAAGCTACTGAATGGGTTTCATTAATAGAAAGAATAGAAAGTGAATATGTAAATATAATTGATACGAAACGCGAATTATCTTCAAGTTATGATAAAATTATTGATAGTGTTATAACTAAAAAATATAAATTAATATATGATAAAATAAATAGTACATTTAAACAAAGTATTTGCGGTTGTAAAAAACAAACCGATGAAGGTGATGATAAAGACAAAGAAAAAGAAAAAGACAAAGAAAAAGAAAAAGATGATATTGAGTCTATTTTAAGTAAGAAAATTAATCCAAAAGAACCTGTTAAAAAAACAATTAAAAAGAAACCTTAATAAAAAAATGTTTAATGTACATTAAATACATTAAACATTTTTTTTTTATTAAGGTTTATCTTTACAACCACCCCCCCCACATAATTTCTTTCTTTTTTATTTGAATGTGTCCAATTTCACCCCTTAACGAATAAAGTTCTGCCCAAACTTTATTATCGGTATAATACGAATTGGTTGATATTTCTTGTTTTCCTGGACACATTGTTGACCGAAGTTCATTATATTTCACAATTTTCGCGTTATATTCAGAAAATAGGGCTTCATATTCTATGATAAAGTCTTGGATTGTCCCACAATCATACGTTCCATAAAGGATGGCTTCTCCTTGGTCCGACATACACACCCTTTGAATACCCCAACACTGTGATCTTCCATGGGGGTAACCCAAACGCCTATTGTTAACAATCAATTCGCGGAAACGGCGTTTAATATTTTTAGGAGTAAATTTACGGTTGAGGCATTGGAGTTCTTTTGCGATTGATTTAAATTGATTGTGAACAACCACCCATGGACCTAAACTTCGTGCCCAGCAATTGTGTTTTACCCTTGTTCTATATTTTTCTCTATTATCTTCAACAAAGTTTCCAACCAAACTCATGATGTCATCATTTAAGTAGAAACCTTTCATTGTTATAACGTTTTTTAATGATATATTCTTATAACGTTTTCAAATTAAATTTAATTAAATTAATCAAGATATTGTGTCATTATACATCGATATTAAAATATAAAAAGCATTTTTAATAAAATATTTGTAATAATATCATGAATAAAATATTATTACAAATATATATAATAACATTTATTATCTGTTGTTGTTTTATATTAGTAAAATTTAAATCATTAATAAATAAAATTAATATATACTGGGGGATTAAATATTTATTAGTTTTTAGTGCTATTATATGTATGTCATATAGTATATATACATATAATTATTATATAAATACATATATTCTGCCATTATTATTATTTTTAAATATTGGGGTACTTTTATTAATAGATATTAATTCCAATATTATACCAAATACTATTCATATTATATCAATAATAGGTATAATTTATGTATTGGGTATATTCAATTATAAAGATTTTAAAATAGACAATGGTATATTAATTAATCCAAATCATAAATGGATTTATTTACATATATTTGTATTAATATCATGGTATATATCTTCCAATAAATTTAAAATGACCGATAAAATACGTAATATATTATTAATATTATATCCTTTATTATTTCCATTAAATGAGTTTTATATTCATAGAGTTTATTCACTACTAATTACTTTATTAATATATTTATAACTAATTGTATCATTGGTTTTGTCTATGTAAGTTTATCATATCATCATATATGGTTCTATCTTGTCTCATTCGATCATCTCTTTCAGTTCTATAACGATCTAATCTATTAGTTAATGCAGTTCTATCATTTACTTCCCTATCCATTATTTCTTGACTAATCCCTAATCTTTGTATGGGTGTCAAACCACGACTTTTTCTTCCATATTTATTTAAAACAGATTTTTTAATGTTTTTTTGTAATGGTTTCAACTCTGAATCATCTTCAAATAACTCGCTTGTGTCCAAGGGTCCTTTATCATTATATAATGCTTCTTGATGTTTTTGATACCAATTGCGTTGTAAAGTTCTAGGTGTTCTTGTAGTTTGTTTAGATTTAAGATGCTTTAAGAATTTATCTCTACCGGGTTTAATTATTTGTGTTTCTCGTTTATATTCTAAATCTGATTTAGATTTATTAAATGGATGATCAATGATAACATCTGATTTATATTCTTCATTTTCATTTTCACCAATAGTTTCTAAATATTGAATTCTTTCCGGAAATAGATTTTTTGTATGTGGTTTTATATTCATACCTAATCCAGTTAATTTTCTTAATTCATCATTATCAAATGATTTATCAGGTGTATAAGAAACCATTTTTTCAACTGTATCAAATAAATAATTACTAGGGAAACCTCTTTCATTTAAAATATATTGTAAAACGGTATTACCTCGTTTATTATTACTATATGGTAAATGATATGTAGGTCCTCCATATTCATTCTCATTTGTAAATTGTTTATATATACCTTCAATTTTCTCAATATCTTTTAATTTTTTATAACTTGAAGCTAAAGCACCAATTTCAAATATATTTACATCAGCTATATTTAAAAATACTTGTATGTCTGCATCAGAATATTCTAATAATATTCTATAATCAGTATCTTCTGGTAATACAACTATTTCACCACTTCTTAATATAGCTTCCATTTCCCATGGTCTTGATACATTTTCCGTAGGGACTTCAAAATATTCAACCCAATATAAAGTATCACCTTCTATTTTAGACGATTCATTAAATAGTTTTCCGTTTGTAACCTGTATGATTTTATTTTCTATATCTTCTGATTTAATCTGGACTACTTCAACATATCCTTCATAATTTCTGGAAGATTCCCATTCATCATATTTATAATCATAATCTCCATCGGGTCCGATATATTCTGCTCCATTAATAGCCACAAGATAATAGGGTATTTCATCAACTATAATAGCATCTATAATTAAATCTTCGGCACTATCATTATTTAAATATACAATTTTACCAATATTTTCTAAATTGGGATATATATTATCTGGATTGGAGGTATAATCATACCCCTCACTTTCGCGAATATGTTTATTTAATAATAAATAAACTGATTGTATTTTTTTTTTTAAATCTTTATCTACTCCCTGTGGTGTATTTGATATATATTCTTGTCCTATCCGTTCCATTTCATCTTCACTATCTTCTTCTTCATCCATTTTTAATAAAGGATGATATAAATGGAGTTGTCTCGTAGAAGGTAAGATAGATGTTTCATAACCATCTTCATCTTTATAATTAATTTTTGTTCTTGGATGTAATGATTTAGATAAAATCTGTATTTCATTATCAATACAATGATATATATCCATTAATCTAAAATCTAATTTTTTTTTATGTTTATATATATCGGGTCGTTTCTTAAAATGATCTTCCATAGATGTATAATCACCTTTTAAAACATGTTTTAAAAGTTTTTTATAAAACATGATTAATTTTACTTGAAATTGATCATATGTTTTATCAATACTTTTTTCAAAATGATATTCGCTTTTTAATTCAGTTGGTTTTAAATATTCATAATGATTACGATTAATTAACATAGAATATAATATTTTTTTAAATGTAGTTTTATAAATCAATAGTTGTTGTTTAAATTTTGTTTTATCTGTTTTAAAATTTGAATTCGGAATACTATCATATAATCTTTCCCACAAATCTTTAATATCACTTTTAGGATATAAAGGTGTTTTCCAAGATTCTTCAGCAATTAATGAAACACTTGCTAACATTTCTTTTAATGTTTTATTTCTTCCAATTTCTATAATAATATCTCCATAATTTACTGTAGAATGTTCTTTCATCAAATCTATTAAATCATTTGCAATCTTATCATATTCACCCACAAACTCAATTATATCATCTTTTTTATCAATTGGATCGAAGAAATATTCACTACATATAATACGTCTATCTTGTAATTCTCCCATATCCCCAGTATATGCTGAAGCTAAAAACAAGTCTAATAATTTAACACTTTCTAATAAATTTTTAGAATATAAAGTATCCACCTTATAAACTTTTCTACTCAAATGATTTATGGGGGCTTTTATCGGTATTTCACTATCATAGTTTTTTTCAATCGCATCATACACATTTTTTTTTTTATAATATTCTGTTGATTTCATAAATTCTATTAATACTTGAATAAATTCTACAAAATCTATATTATCTATATTTTGTAAGCGAATTGATGCTTTATTTAATTTTTGAATTTTAAAATGTGGTTCTTTATTGTCTATAACATTTAAAAAAGCATAATGATAAGCTATTTTCAAACCTAATATATTGACAAGATCTATTACCTCCCCCCCCGTCACTCCCGCATTAATTTGTGTTGAAAAATGTTTTAAATCTCTTTTTAAATCTTCCCACCACCTAATGTCTTGTTTTAATTTAACATTTTCTTCTGAAATTTGTTCCTTGAACAAATCTAAATTAGTTTCATTATATTCCATAATAATATATATATAATATAATATTATGGATTATAATCTGAGTACAATTTTAATTATAACTTTTTTAATAACTGGGTTTTGGGATATATTACTTCAAATTTATTCAAATTATTATGATACATTACCTACTATATTAAAATGGTTTAAAGATCCAAAAATATTACAACCTTACTTTAAACATCATACAATACTATCAGCATTTTTATTGGCGGCATTTGCTGGAGTAATAGCACAATTCTTTATTTTACAAATACATAAATTACCTACTAAATCAAATGATGTATATAGTTATTTATTGGTAACATTTATTATTAGTGGGATTGTAGGATTATTTATGCAATATAGTGATTTATATCCAATATTAGATGAAACATATTATAAACATTTGGGTAAAATAAATGGATTTATACATGATGGTATTTCTGGATTAATTGTACAAATTACTTTATTAGTTATATTATATTATAAATAATGGATGATAAATTAGATAAAATTATAGAAAGAATTAAAATAATTGAAGATAAACAAGATTGTATAATAAATTTATTAAAAAATGATATTAAACCAGATTGTAATAAAATGGGAAATCATATTAATTTTGTAGAAACAGTATATGAAACAGTAAAACACCCATTATCATATATTTGTAGAGAAATAAATTATTTTAGTGGAAATAAAACAAATACACTTGAAAATAAAAGATAATGATAATTAATTATCATTATTTTTTAGTGGGTTTGAATTTTTCGTCAATACTCTTGTATGGATCAAACATCAAATTAACGCACCTATCATTAACCGAACTGACATCCCAACCACTTATATTTTGTTTAAACGCCTTACAACCATAAAACATATAACACATACCTGTAACCGAACTGACAATCCAACTACTTAAATCTTGATCAAACGCCTTACAATTATAAAACATATAATTCATATCTGTAACCTTACTGACTTTTTCTCCCCAACCATTTAAAGGTTGATTAAACGCCGTACAACCCTCAAACATATTTGCCATGCTTGTAACCGAACTGACATCCCAAGTACCTATATTTTGATTAAACGCCGTACAATCACTAAACATATTTGACATATTTGTAACATTACTTACATCCCAATCACCTATAGGTTGATTAAACGACGAACAACCCTCAAACATATTTGACATATTTGTAACCGAACTGAAATCCCAACCACTTATATCTTCATCAAACTTATAACATGCAGAAAACATCTTATGCATACTTGTAACCTTACTGACTTTTTCTCCCCAACCACTTAAATTTTGATTAAACTCATTACATGCAGAAAACATCTCTCCCATATCTGTAACCGAACTGACATCCCAACCACTTATATCTTCATCAAACGCCTTACAATTATAAAACATCTGACTCATATCTGTAACACCACTGACATCCCAAAGACTTATATCTTCATCAAACTCATTACATTTATAAAACACCTTACGCATACTTGTAACACCACTCACGTTCCAATGAGAGATCGGTCCGTATATATCCTTGGCTTTTGGGGAATTGAATTCGGCCGACTCTTTTTTGAAGGCTGCCACCGCTTCTTTGATGGTTTTGTTGTCAAATATAATTGGGGATTTACATTTTTTTAATTCTTCATCCCATGTACACATACCATTACCATCCGGACTCTTCATTCCATCGCAATCATTTTGTTGTGTAAAACCTGTGCAATCGGCACATTTATCACCATTTTTACCAACTTTACATTTGCACTTATCATTATCATTATCCCAGTAGCACTCACCATACGGAGTCCACACGTCCACACAACTATTTTTTTCTTTAAAATCATCGCATATTTCTCCCCGCTCCCGGTGGCCGCGGTACATATGTTTACCTTTAATAGACTTTACATTTTGTGGTAAATTTGTACCACCCATTAAATAATTAGTTAAATAATTAGTTATAAAACCCATTAAACACGCCAAAATGACCATTAAAATTATTTTACGATTCATATATATATATATATTTTAATTTAAAATAATAAAAATAAAAAAGATAATGATAATTTAATTTAATTATTCATTCCATTTTTCAGCTTCTGATAATTCCGTGTTTTCCCAAATAAGCTCTATGTTTGTAACCTTACTTAAACCCCAAACACTTATATCTTGTTCAAAAGCGTAACAACCATATAAAATCGCACTCATATTTGTAACATTACTGAAATTCCAACTTCTTATATCTTGATTAAACACATAACACTTATAAAACATGCCACTCATATTTGTAACACTACTGACATTCCAACTTCTTATATCTTTATTAAACGCGTTACAATAATAAAACATAAATTTCATAGTTGTAACCTTACTGACTTTTTCTCCCCAACCATTTAAAGGTTGATTAAATGCTATACAACCAGCAAACATACTTTCCATATCTGTAACATTACTGACATTCCAACCACTTATATCTTTATTAAACTCAAGACAATCTTTAAACATACCGCTCATATCTGTAACACCACTGACATCCCAAAGACTTATATCTTCATTAAACCCCTTACAATCATTAAACAACAAATTCATGTCCGTTACCCCACTCGTGTTCCAATTAGAGATCTGTCCGTAAATCTTCTTGACTTTTGGGGATTTGAAGTTATTCTCTTGTTTGAAGGCATCAACCGCTAATCTGATGGTGGTGTTGTTCATTGGTTCTGGGGGTTTACAGCATTCCGCTCGTGTACACTTTTCTTTGCACACCCCACCGGGCGCTGCTGCGTTCCGGCGCGGAATATCACCTTCGGCGCAGCCTGGGATTCCCTCTGGATTTGTGGGCGAAATCGTCATTGGGTCGGTCCAGGTACCACCACAGCCGTGAAATGTCTTCCCCTCAACCAAATTGGAACCAAATAATCCATTTAATATAAATCCTATTGAGAATGATATTAATATCATTAATATTTTTCTTACTTCAAACTTCATATTATATATATATATATATATTTAATTTGAAATAATATTTAAAATAATAAAAATAAAAAAGATAAAGATAAAAGATGTCATTCCATACATTCACTTTAAACGATAAAAAACTCGGGTTCACTTTGGATAAAACCAAAGATACACCTACTATTGGTAAAATAACAGTGGGTGGTGCTTTCGAACAAGAATTAATTGAAAAATGTTCTACAATTGACGCGGGTTCCGAGATACATTTTATTGGTGAAGATTCCGTTAAAGGTTTCTCATATGAAAAAGCATTTCTTCATATTAAGAGTTGTACAGAACGACCTCTTCGTCTTGTCATTTATTCACCACGCAAAGAATATAATCAAAGTGGGACAATGACCGTAGAAGAAATGAATAAAGCATCCGAAGAAGCTACAAAACAGGGTTTAAGGGATTTAGTCAAGGCTATAAGAGATGAAAGTGAATCAGAATCAGAAGAAGAAGACTATGTATCAACAGAGAAATATGAAAAATCAGAAAAACAAATTCATCTATTAAAACTGGATCTACAGAATGCTAAAATAGATGCTGAAGATTTAGAAGAAGAATTAAAACGAAAGATAGATCCTATTCAATGCGTTAATGATAATCTATGTCATATTAAATCTATGAAAAAAAGATATGAAAATATGAATAAAACAGAATACACATCTAAACAAGTATCCGAAATGCTTAAAAAGATGAATGGGGAATATTCAGAATACTTTAAAATGTGTGATGAAATTGTTGCTAATTTCGAGTTAATTGAAATAAAAAATTGCGTTCAATCATATTTGAAAAGAGATCATGAACATATGGTAGAATTAAGTAAAAGTTATGAAAAAATCATTCTAATGAAATATGTATATGAAACACTTAAATCATTCAGTCTTTTAGCTTCCATTGCCATTCTTGTCAGTGCAACATTCATGTATAAATAAATTATTATTAAAATTAATCCTGTATCAATAAAAAAAAATAATCAATTAAATTCAACAATTTGAATTAATGATTATTTTTTTTTAATATTTAAAATACCCGTTATTATTATATAATATACATATAAATATATAATATATAATGAAAGTGGGACTTATTACAGGAATAACAGGTCAAGATGGTTCATATTTATCTGAATTATTATTAAAAAAAGGATATGAAGTATGGGGTATATGTAGAAGATCATCATCATCTAATACAATGCGAATTAATCATATAATTGATAAACTAAATTTAAGATACGGCGATTTATCGGATTCTATATGTATAAATAATATATTAACTGAAATTACCGATAAATATGGTGATGATTTAATTGTATTGGAAGTTTATAATTTAGGGGCTATGTCTCACGTCAAAGTATCATTTGATATCCCAGAATATTGTTCTGATATAGATGGAACCGGTGTTTTGAGATTATTAGAATGTATTAAAAATAATAAATATAAAGATAAAATTAGATTTTATCAAGCATCAACATCTGAATTATATGGATTGGCTCAAAATATACCACAAACAGAAAATACTCCATTTTATCCGAGATCTCCATATGCTTGTGCTAAATTATATGGATATTGGATAACAATTAATTATAGAGAAAGTTTTAATATATATGCTTGTAATGGTATATTGTTTAATCATGAATCCCCTAGGAGAGGTGATACATTTGTAACTAAAAAAATAACCAGTGGAGTATGTAATATTAAAAAAGGAAAACAGGATTATATAACTATGGGTAATATTTATTCTAAAAGAGATTGGGGGCATGCAAAAGATTTTGTATATGGAATGTGGTTAATGCTCCAACAAGATAAACCTGTTGATTACGTATTATCAACAGGTAAACATTATTCTATTAAGGAATTCATAGAAATGTCATTTGAATATGTAAATATAAATATTAAATGGAAAGGAGAAGGTTTAGATGAAATAGGTTATGATGAAGATACGGGTAAAACATTAATCGTAATAGATTCAAAGTATTTTAGACCAACAGAAGTTGATACATTATTGGGTGATTCAACAAAAGCAATGTTGGAATTAGGTTGGAAATATAAGTATGATATTAAAGGTATAATTAAAGAAATGATAGATACATGATTAGATTTGTTAAATTATTATATATATATATATATATATGATACCAATATATAAACCATATTTAAATAAATATAAAAAATCTAGTATTAATGCATTGGATAGTGAATGGATAAGTAATTATGGTGAATATATACAAAAATCAGAAGATAAATTAAAACAAATATTTAATGTAAAATATTGTATTTTAATGAATAATGGAACATCTGCTACACATTCATTATTATTATCATTAAAATATAAATATCCAAATATAAATAAAATATATTTACCCAATAATGTATTTATTGCACCATGGAATTGCACACTTATGGAATACGATAAAAATATGATAGAAGTTATGAAAATAAATGATGAAACAATGAATATAGACACAAGTGAAGATTATATATTATCATTAGATAAAAATAGTTGTATTTTTATTGTTCATAATTTAGGTAATATTATAAATGTTCAGAGATTAAAAAGGTTGAGACCAGATATTATATTTATTGAAGATAATTGTGAAGGTATATTTGGTAAATATGAAAATAAATACAGTGGTACAGAATCATTATGTAGTGCAGTATCATTTTATGCAAATAAAACTATAACTACTGGTGAAGGCGGTGCTTTTATAACAAATGATTTAGATATATATAATCATATTAAATCCGTATATAGTCATGGTATGACTGAAACGAGATATATACATGATAAAATCGCTTATAATTACCGAATGACAAATATACAAGCAGGATTATTATATGATCAATTGAATGACATAGATCATATATTAAATTTAAAAAAGCAAATATTTACAAATTATGATAAATTATTAGAAAAAGAAATATCAGAAAATAAAATAATTAAATTAAAAAATGAAGCTAATACAGAACAATCATATTGGATGTATTGTATAATAATTAAAGGTATAAATTATGATGAAATAGAAAAATATATGAATAGTAAAAATATCCAAATTAGACCATTTTTTTATGATATTAGAAAACATGAACATTTAAAAGATATAAAAGTTAATTATAATGAATGTGAAAATAGTAAATGTGGTATTATGCTACCTAGTTATCCAGAATTAAAATATGATGAGCAAGAATATATATGTAATATATTAATTAATGTTTACTTAAAAAAATAAATAAATATGTATATATATATATATACTACATAATGATAAAACATAATGCTTGTATTGCAACACATTATGGATGGGTTGACATAGATAATAAAAATAAAAAAATAATTAATTGTGTTAAATTACAATTACATAATGATATATTACAATCATCGTTCTATAAAAATAAAGAAACAATTTATTGGCCAAAAGTAACTAAGATTGATAATTATAAAAGCGAATATGGACAAGCATTAGATTATTATGATACAGAATATATACATAATATATTACGTTACCCTGAGTTTACCCCTTTACAATTTAAAGAAGCATTAATATTTATATGTGATGTATGCGAATATTGCGAAAAAGCAGGTTATTGGTTAAGAACACATCTATGGAATATTACATTTGTAAAGGGAAATCCCTATCTGATTGATATACGAGATTTTGAAACTTTAATTAATCAAAATTGGTTACAGATTTTTATGGGTCATTTTAGAAAAAAATTAGATAACCATTGTCCTGTTCTTGCAAGTAAATTTATTAGTAATTATGATGATATATATAATAAATTAATAAAATGTCCAAATGATTTAAAAAAAATAAGAGGAATAATTAATGAAATAAATCCTATTAATATTAATAATGGTCAATGGACAAGTTATCATAATGGAAGAGGCGACTTTTTACATACGGCTACACAATTAAACAATGAACTGTATAATAATATTAAATATTTTAAAGGGGGGTGCGGTGATGAAACAAAAAGTGTTAATTTATTTACATTAATAGAAAAAATAAAACCTAAAAATATCATAGAAGTCGGATGTAATAATGGATTATACACATTTGGGTGTTCAAAATATGGACAAACAATTGGCATTGATTATGATATAAATTCTATTAATGAAGCAAATAATTTAAATAAAAAATTTAAAGCAAATTGTACATTTTTACATTGTAGTTTATTAGATGAAATTAAGCTTAAATATTCCTTTGGGCAAAATGGGGCATATGGGAGCATAATTCAACGATTTAAAAGTGAGATGTTAATATCACCCGCTATTATTCATCATTTATTTGATCAATGCAAATCCACTGATAAAATAATAGAAATATTTAACAAAATTGCTGAAAAATATATGTTAATAGAGCAAATACCGGATAATGTGAATGAAAATAGTTTATTATTATCACTAAAAAAATATAATTGGAAAGTAATAGAAGAACTACCTTCATGTCCTCATCCAAGAAAATGGTTGTTATGTAAAAAATAAACATAAAATTAATTAATACATATTCTATATTGCAGAGCAACTATTATTAATAAACTTCATATAATTATCTATGTTATTAAAAAATGTGTCGGATCTTATATTTACCATATTTGTTAATATATCCGGAATAAAATTAATAGTATGAATATTACCGAATGTTAAACTTGATACAAATTGTCCTCCAAGACCAAAATGAATGTTATAATTAGCATGGTGAATAATTGATACATCTTTTAAATAATTATCATAATCTAAATCATTATATATAACATTTCTGGTTAGGTCAATAATATCATTATTATTTTTTAATAACAACAATTCGTCGTAAATAGTTTTAATTCCATGAAAATTAGCTTCTTTCGTATTTACCATATTTTGTTCTCCTAATATGATAATTTTATATTTTGATTTAAAATTTTTATAAAATTCCCTTAACTTAATTATGTTTATATTTGTATCGCTTATAAGTTCATGTAAAAATCTACATTTTGTATGGAATATTATATATGGTTCATTAATTTCTTTCGTATTAAAGTTTAAATTTAATGAAAAAGAACTTAGTTTTTTCATTAAGTCTAAATGTTGATCTAGTCTATAATTTATAACTTTTTTAACAAAAAAACTATCTTTTTGTAGATTGTTATATTTAATAATTTCTCCAATTAATTTTAATCTAAAATCAATAGCATTTTTGGGATTAGGAAATGTTGAATTATTTAAAAAATAATTTTCATTAATTATAACAGGAACACTTAGTAATTTATTTTTAATTAAATTACAAGTTATTAATAAGTCGCCAATGCCTAGAGCTGTTACATTACTCATTTAACTATTAGTTATATTTTTTTTTTAAATATTTTACACGTAGTAAATTGTTTGTTTGGAAATATAATTTTTTCCGAATATATTTCAACAATACCCAACTTATCACATAAATATTTGACTGATCTACCTAGAAAAAAGAAAGTATGATAATGTGTCATATCATAACAATATTCCCAGCACGGAGATATTAATACTAATTTACCATCTGGGGTCAAATGATTTATAAGTTCATTTAAATCATCTATTGGATTTATAACATGCTCTATATAATTACTGCTATAAATCACATCATATTTCTTATCAATTTTAGTTAAAAACTTGGGGTGAATATTATTGACATATTTATCATAACCATATACGTTATAACCGCTTTTATTTAATTTTGTCAATGTAGTTATAGAATTACCACACGCCCAATCTAAGTATACTTTATTTTTATCAAATTGTAATTTATCAAATATATAATATATGTATGATGAAGTATCACCTTCCTTATAAAAAGAATATAAATTTTGATAATCTTTTGCTATATCATCTATACTCATATTTAAAAAACGTAAATCACCAAATATAACATCGCAATTTGGACATTTATAACGTATAAGTTTTCCAGCGTGAAATATATCGTTTTTTATAAAAACTTTATAATCACTTTTATTTCCGGAAAAATTACATAATTTACATTGTAATCTTTCAAATATAGGTTGTTTTTTATCTTTCCAAAAATTAATTAAGTTAGTTTTACTCATATATAATATATTTTATATTATATAATGAAATTTTACGGACAATTTGACCCCCCAGTAGATAAAGTATTATATGAAAGGTATTTTAAAAATAAAAAAAATTTAACATCAATTGAATGTGGAGCATTTGATGGTTTATTTGAAAATTGTACAAAATTTTTTGAAGAAAATTTTAATTGGAATACAATTAATATTGAACCGCTTCCACACATATTTAAAAAATTAAATATAAATAGGCCTTCTTCTATTAATATAAATATTGCTTTATCTAATAATAAGGGAAAACAACATATACGGGTGTATGATATTCCCAATCACGGCATTAATAATACTAATGCTTCTCTATGTCATCTTCAAAAACATCAGCAATTATTAGAGAAAATGTCAAATAATAAGTACAAAGATTTTGAAATCTGCACTACGACATATTCTTCATTAATTAAAGAACAAAAAATAAATGAACTAGATTTATTTGTCTTAGATGTTGAGGGACATGAATATGAAGTAATCGATGGTATGAAGGACGCCGAAATCTTCCCAAAGGTATTTGTAATAGAACATGGACATCGTAGACCAGAAGATATTGTAAATAAATTAAAAGTGCTCCCTGTATCATATAAGTTAGATTTCATATCGCACGTTAACTCATATTTTGTTCGCATTGATGAATAAAGCTATCAATATTGGTGATAATTTCTATATTCGGATTTTCTATTTCAAAATTTATTAATCCAGGGGGGCAATAATATATACTTTTTTTACTGAAAAGTAAATTAAAACAAAATTGTCCCCCATGTCCTATTCCAATATTAAATTCAGCATTATGAATAATTCTTAAATCCCTTTCAAATCTTGACATTTCTGGTGTGTTATACATTACTTCTTCTGTTAAATCAATTACATCATTATTATTTTTAAGTAACAAACATTCATCATATATTGTTGTAATAGTCGGAAGAGCTTTTGTGGCCGAATTATTATCTATTTTTCTTTCACCTAATATTATTATTTTATATTCTGTTTTTAAATTGGAAAAAAAATCCTTTAATTTTATTTTAATATTATTAATAAATATTTCATTTTGATTAAATCCGAAACGTAATTTTGTATGTATAATTATATATTTAAAAGTATAGATTGGTATAGAAATATTAAAATGATTTATTAAATTAGGTTGGAAACACAAAGTAGATAAGTGTGGAGAATTAATCTTAACCTTACTATTATAAAAAATCTCTATGTTTTCTTTATTAAATAATTTTAATAATAGCTCAATATTGAATCTAATATTTTTTAAATTATCCGGAAATGGTTTGTAATCTAATAAATGTTTTATATTCCAGAATACCTTATTATTAGGATAATTATTTTTATATAATAATAGATCTCCTATACCAGAACAAATATTTGATATATTATTTATATTTTTTTTGGCTGAACATACTAAATTATTATTTATAAATTCAATCGTTGATTTATATTCAGGTGATAATTTTTCTACATCTAGTTTTTCTTTTTTTATCCAAAAATATTCGTTCATATAATATATATATATAATTTATATTTTAAAATAATTATAGTAATATATTATATATGATCAATATAATAAACAATGATAATATAAATATATTAAAAGAATTTATAAAATTAAATGATTCTAAATATTTTAGATATTATGATAAACGAAATACAGATATTATTAAAAATCATTTAATTACAATTATACTTACAGATAATGATAATAATATAATAGGGTATTCACATATTGATAATGAAAATAGTATAAATTGGTTTGGAATATGTATATTAGATAAATATAAAGGAAATGGGAATGGAAAAAAATGTATAAATTATATGATTGATTATATAAATAAAAATAATATTAAAAATGTAAAATTATCAGTAGATATAGAAAATTATATTGCAGTTAAATTATATTTAAAAAATAATTTTTATATTAAAGAAATACATAATACTTATTATATTATGGAATATGATAAAAATATAGAATTACCGGTATCTATGGGAGAAGGGTTGGATAAATTAACAATATTAGATATTAAAATGAAAAAATTGAAAGATGATAGAAAAATAGATGTTGAAACAGAATTTAATTTATTAAATGAAAAATTAGAAATATATAAAAATGAATATATATTTTATTATAATATTTTATTAGAAATAAATGAAAATATATGGGATATGCAAGATATATTTCGCGATTCAAATGATACTGATGAACAAAATAAACTATGTATTGAAATAATAAAAGAAAATGATAATAGATTTAGAGTAAAAAAAAAGATAAACAATATATCAAAATCAAATATTAAAGAACAAAAAGGATATGATCTTAAAACTGCATTTGTATTAACACATTTAGGCTTAGGTGATAATATTACAAGTATAGGTGCGGTTAGATATTTATCAATACAATATGATAAAGTTTATGTTGTTTGTAAAGAACAATACAAGAAAAATATGGAATTATTATATAGTGATGATGAAACTATTCAATTATATGTAGTTAAAGGTGATTCCGAGATAAGTCCTAATTTAGGTTTTGATTATAATAAATTTAAAGAAATTACTAAAAATATGGATATATATTTAGCAGGAGAGCACCTTTTAACTAAAAATCCAAATCCTTGTGATGATTTGCCTTTTAACTTTTATAGAGATATGAATATAAATGAATCATATTTTTGGAAATATTTTCATGTTCCAACATTAAAACAATCAAACGATTTATTGCAATTATTAAAATTAAATAAAGAGTATATATTCATACATAACACAGCAAGTAATGGTATTATATTTAATATAAGAGAAGTAGAAAACAAATTTAAATTTAATAAAAATGATATACTTATAGTAAATCCTTGTATTAATGTATATAATAAAGGAGAACCTTTATTTGATATAGCCGAAAAATTTTTAAATCACCCATTACCTTATTATATTGATATTATAAAAAATGCTAAAAAAGTAATTATGACTGATAGTAGTTTTTTTTGTTTAGTGATACAGCAACCATTATTATCATCTGAAATATATTTAAGAGCGAGGGGTGGGAGAGATTATTCATATTTAAATAATAAACAAAAAAATAACATATTAATATTATAAAATGGAAAATCATATATTATATAAAAAATATTCAGATTATCATTGTTTAAGATAAGACCAATGAGTGATAATTCTGAAATAAATTGGAAAATTTATAATTTATTATGAACCGATTGTAAAATATTACACCTTTGAACATTTAAAACGCCGAGTGATATTTGTTCGTTAAAATACATATATTTTTATATATTAATCAATATATATATATGGATAAAGTAAGTGTAATTATTCCAACATATAATAGATTTAAGTATTTATTAAATACAATAAAATCTGTAAAGGCACAAACTTATCTTAATATTGAAATTATTGTAATAAATGATAAA
>Ga0209199_1001829_pt1 | contig 24148 bp, 20 predicted proteins | sample COGITO_mtgs_1105_7_FD_184805 | JGI IMG/M metagenome (GOLD analysis project Ga0209199, IMG submission 184805) | Pelagic marine microbial communities from North Sea - COGITO_mtgs_110523 (SPAdes) (version 2) | ecosystem: Environmental > Aquatic > Marine > Epipelagic ...
TTTCTTGGCCAAAGCATCCGCATCATCGGTCATATTCAATCGGCTCATGTCACTGGGGTCTGACTTTGACATTTTTTTTGTCCCATCACGCAGGCTCATAACCCGCGTAGCGGCCCCCTCAATTACCGGTTCCGGAATGGGAAAGAAATCTATGCCAAAATCATTATTAAACTTCGTCGCAATGTCGCGCGTCAGTTCGAGATGCTGCTTTTGATCTTCGCCCACGGGCACATGTGTGGCGTGGTAAATCAATATATCCGCGGCCATCAAAGCCGGATAACCAAAAAGACCCAGCGAGGCATTCTCACTGTTCTTGCCCGCTTTATCTTTCCACTGCGTCATACGTTTCATCCAGCCCATGCGTGCCACACAGTTGAAAATCCAGCCCAGCTGCGCATGCTCGGGGACTTGACTTTGATTGAACAAGATTGATTTTTCAGGATCGATGCCGGCGGCAATAAAACCGGCGCAAAGTTCGCGGGTGTTGCGGCGCAAATCCGCTGGATCCTGCCAGACCGTGATCGCATGTAGATCAACCATGCAGTAGACAGTTTCAAATCCACCATCCGCTTGCATATCCACAAATCGCTTCATCGCGCCCAGATAATTGCCCAAGGTCAGCCCACCTGAGGGCTGGATGCCTGAAAATACTCGTGGAACAAACTTTTGGGTCATGCGGGCCTCGGCTCTAGATTTCAGTCTTCACATCGCATAGTGAGCGAGACCGAAGCCGTCAAGGAAGCACACCATGTCCGACTCCCCTCCAGCCGCCGTCAATCCCCTACCGCCCGCGGTGATTGTCCTATTTTTGGCGGTGGTCGTGGGCGAGGCCTATATCGCAGGAGCCGAGGCACAGCTTTGGGGGCAATTTGACGCGCGCATCGACTTGATAAGGAAATTTGGCTTCCTGCCAGAGGGTTTTGAACGCTCTTTATCGGCTGGTATTTGGCAACCAGAATTATTTTGGCGCATGTTCACTTACCCCTTCGTTCATGCCGCAGTTATGCAGTCGATTTTAGCCTCGGTATTAATCTTGGCCTTAGGTAAATTCGTCGGCGAAATCTTAGGAAACACAGCGGTTTTCGCGATTTTCGGTATCTCTTCAGTGTTTGCCGCCCTTGGATACGCACAGTTAACTTCAAGCACCTATCCGCTCTTTGGCGGCTACCCGCCTGCTTATGGGTTGATCGGTGGGTTTAGTTTCGTGTTATTTAGCCGTGCGAAAGGCCTGTTGAGCCACCAATTGCGCGCCTTTCGCCTGCTCGGGCTCTTAATGGCCATTAACATCAGCTTTTCTTTATTCAGCAGCGGACCGCCAATTTGGGTCGCTGAACTTTGTGCAGCTGTGGCAGGATTTGTCTCAGCCGCGTTGATACAGCCCAGCGGGCTTGCCAGTCTTGTGGCAAAATTTCGGCGTCATTGATCAATCGGCCCGGCGCATCATTTGGCGCAATTCGGAAAGGCTAAAGGCCCCGAGCAGGCGACCTGCCAAAATATAGCTGGCCACCGCCACCAATAGGATCACGATCAAACCGAGCAAGCGCAGACCATCCGTCTGCAAAACGGATTCCAGAGCCCAGGCTATCATCCAAACGATCACGCCCATTCCCAAGCTAGCCAGAATAATGCGCAAAGCCCTATTGCGCAATTGCGCATCCCAGCGTGCCGCCGGGCCAAACCGCCGCGCGCCCCACCACAGGCAGCCCAGCATAGCCCAACCGGCGCAGGTTGCCCCAATGGCGGAGGCCGTAAAGCCAACATACCGGCTCAAACCGATTGCAACTAGGGCATTGATCACCAACGCCACAAGGGCAAAGTTAAATGGGGACCGCGTATCTTCGCGGGCGAAAAACACCGGTTGATATAGTTTTTGCAAAACAAAAGCCGGCAAGCCCAAGCCGTAGATCGCAGTGGCCAAGGCCGTGGCTTGCGTGTCACTGGCCATAAACGCTCCACGTTCAAACAAAACCGAGACTATTGCCGAAGGGATGACAATTAGGGCCACCGTGCAAGGAATAGTCAAAAGCAACGACAGCTCTGCTGCACGGTTGAAGGCCTCCTGCCCACCGGCTTCGTCACCAATGCGCAGCCGCCGCGACAGATCCGGTAAAAGCACAATGCCAATGGCAACCCCCACCACACCAAGCGGTAATTGATACAACCGATCAGCATAGTAAAGCCAGGCATTTGCCCCTTCAAAGTAACTGGCAATCTGCCGACCGACTAGCAAATTGACCTGCACAACCCCGCCGGCCAACGCGGCAGGGGCGGCGATCATCGCCAAGCGCTTGAGCTCCGGTGTCATTTTAGGCCAGCGCGGCAACATTTTAAATCCGGCCCGGAGCGCGGCAATCCACAGCAAAGCCAATTGTGCAATCCCAGCCACAGGCGCGCTCCACGCAAGAGTCAAACCAATATCCCAGCCCAACCATTGCGCCGCAAACAGCGCCAAAATAAAGCAAATATTCAGCAAAACAGGCGCAGCCGCCGCCGCCACGAACCGTCCGGCTGAATTGAGCACACCCGAGATCAAAGCGGCGAGCGAAATGAAAAGAATATAGGGAAAAACAATCCGACCAAACAACACGGTTAGATCAAAGCGTGCATCGTGAGCAAAGCCACTTGCCATGGCCCAAACCAAATAGGGCATCGCCAACATGGCCAGCGCGTTCAGCACAATAAGCACCAGCGCCAACATCGATAATGCATCCCGCGCAAAGGCAAGCGGGTCATCACCGGAGGCCAGCTTTTTTGAAAACATTGGCACGAAGGCGATATTAAACGCGCCCTCGGCAAAAAACCTACGGAACAGATTTGGCAAAGAAAATGCTAGGAAAAATGCCTCTGCTACTGGGGAAGCCCCAAGAGCCCCCGCAATCAAAACATCGCGCAAAAATCCCATCACGCGCGACACCAAGGTCCAAAACCCGACCGTAAAGAACCCCTGCATCATCGTCATGAGAGCGCCCTCGTCGCACCTTGCTTCAGGGCGTCCCGCAGTTTTTGTTCCAGACTGTCCCGCTTAGCCTTGGCATACAGCTTCAATCCAAACATGTCTTTGACGTAGAATGTGTCGACCACCTGTTCACCATAGGTGGCAATCACCGCGCTGGAGATATTCACATTAGCTGCGGCTAGCGTCCGGGTCAGATCATATAATACGCCCAATCGGTCACGCGTATCGACCTCAATGATCGTATATATTTCAGAGCCTTCATTGTCGAAGCTGATCGATGTGGGCACTTGAAACGCCCGTTCACGTTTTTTGATTTTATCACGCGATTGGATTGCCTCGCGGGCCACAAGCGTGCCTTGCAAGGTCTCATTAATCATCTTTTCCAAATGGCCAAGTCGCAGGTCCTTATAGGGATGACCTTCCGCATCCTGCACCCAAAAGACAGCAGTCGCGTATCCGTCCTTGCTAGTGAAGGTGCGCGCGTCGACCACATTCGCCCCGCTCAAGGCCAAAGCACCACAAATTCGGCTGAAGACCCCGGGGTGATCGGCCATTGCAAAGCAAATCCGCGTCGCGTCGCGATCTTCATCAGGCTGCAAATCCATGCGGATTTCATCTTCTGGAATATCCAAAAGCAGTCGGGCAAAAATCTGATGTGCGGTCACATGCAGACCTTGCCAATAAGGTGGGTAGTGGCGGTTAGTTTCATGGCGCAGCGCCGCTTTGGACCAATCGGGAAGCGCTTTGCGCAAGTTTTTTTTGGCCTCTGTTCCGCGGTTTTCCCGGTTGAGATCTTCCAGCCCAGTCTCCAGCGCCTTTTTAGTTTGTCGATATAACGCACGGATCAGCACAGCTTTCCAATTGTTCCATACGCCTGGACCCACCCCTGAAATGTCACAAACGGTTAAAACCGTCAAAAGATCCAGCCGCTTGACCGATTGCACGGCTTTGGCGAAATCGCGCACGGTCCGCGGATCTGCAATATCACGTTTTTGCGCCATATCGGACATCAAAAGATGGTGCCGGACGAGCCACTCGACCGTCTCTACCTCCCGTGGCTTAAGCCCCAAACGTGGCGCAACTTCACGGGCAATTTTCGCGCCTAGTACCGAATGATCTTCCAGCCGCCCCTTACCGATGTCATGCAGCAGCAGTGCGACATAGAGTACTTTTCGATTCAGCCCCTCAGCTAATATCCCGCTGGCAACCGGCAGCTCCTCAATCAATTCCCCACGTTCAATCGCAGCCAAATGGCTGATCGTTTGAATAGTGTGCTCATCAACCGTGTAGGAGTGATACATGTTGAACTGCATCATAGCGACAATCGGTTCAAACTCAGGAATAAATGCCGCTAAAACGCCCAGCTCATTCATCCGCCGCAATCCCCGTTCAGGATTGCCGTGCTTCAGAAGAATATCGATAAAGATCCGAACGGCCTCATCCGAATCGCGCATCGAACCATCTATCAAATGCAGGTTCGCCGACAGAAGACGCATGGCATTGGGATGGATCAACAGGCCCGTGCGCATGGCCTCCTCAAACAACCGAAGTAGGTTCATCTTATCTTCTAAAAACGCTTCTGGATCGGCAAGGGACAAGCGGTTTTGCAGCACACAAAAGCCAGATTTTAACTTCGGCTTTCGGCGCAAAACACGCAGCACGACAGGCTCTTTTTTCATCTGCGCAGCCTCAAGGGCTGTCAGAAAAATACGGGTCAATTCCCCAACTTTTGTCGCGTGGCGGAAATAGGCCTGCATGAAATGCTCCACCGCCCGCCGCCCGCCGCGGTCTCGGTAACCCATAACCTCGGCAACCGCGACCTGCAACTCAAAGGTCAGCTGGTCCATCGCGCGATTGGCAATCAAATGGAGATGACAGCGCACAGCCCAGAGAAAATTCTGCGCAGCCTCAAATGTTGCAAATTCCTCGGCGCTGAACACGCCTGCTTCAACCAATTGTTTTGCATGAAATACGCCATTGATATATTTCTCAATCCAATAAAGGGATTGCAGGTCGCGCAGCCCGCCCTTGCCCTCTTTGACATTCGGCTCCACCATGTACCTCTGGCCACCCTGCTTGAGGTGGCGCGCCTCACGTTCTGCCAACTTCGCTTCAGTAAATTCCCCCACGGTGTGTTTAAATAACTTTTCCCGAAGCTGGATTTGAAGCTGTTGGAACACGTCATGATCACCGAGCAAGAACCGCATTTCGACCAAAGATGTGCGAATGGTGTAGTCTTCCCGAGCAAGCCGCAGACAATCACGGACCGTGCGGCTGGCATGGCCTACTTTAAGGCGCAAATCCCAAAGCACATAAAGCAAGCTTTCAATTACGCCCTCGGCCCAAGCGGTCATCTTATAGGGGATAACAAAAAGCAAATCGATATCTGAGAAAGGCGCCATACCGCCCCGTCCATAGCCACCCACCGCCACAATCGCCAGTTGCTTAGAGGTGGTCACAACTTGCTGGGGATGCATGTAGCACAGCGCCGCATCATAGGCTGCGGCCACCGCGCAATCTGTCAAATAGCAATAGCTAGCCGTTGCGGCCTGCGATGTAGAAGGAGCTGCTTTGAAGGCGGCCGAAATCCGTTCCAGCCCTGCTACGCGGCTCTGCCGCAGGATGCCCACCACCGCCACACGGATTGCCGCCGTATCGCTGAGATCTGCCACCGCACTTTTGATCTGCGCTGCAACATCCTCACGATCAAAGATGTCAGACGCCTCCAGAATGAGCTCCGAGGGCATCCGAAGGTTGGACAGCTCCAAGCCTAAAATCCGATACTGGAAAAGCTGCGCGGAGCGGGCGACAGCACCACGACTTGATTGCCGTCAATGGTGGCCACCGCCAAGCCGCGTTCAACCGTGCCATCTTCTCGCAAGCGAAAAATACCGGCCGCGCCCTGAAAACCGCTGGTCAGGGTCAAACCCTGGCGGTTCAACGCATCGCGATTGCCCGTGGCGACCGAAGCACCCACCGCCGCCACGCCGTCATAGGCAATGGCCGCCAAAGGGTGCGGAGCGCGACCATAGACGAATTGAAAGCGCGCTTTGAATTGTTCACTGCGCTGCGGACTTGGTATGGCGAACCATCCGCCTTGAATCGCAGGTAAATGAAAGGCGGAGGGCAAAGCGTCCCACTGCGCCAGACCGGCATATTGCACCATCTGCGGATCCACCCCCGCCTCTGGCAATAATTGCGCAATCAAGGGCAACCCGCCGTCATAATCGGCGGTCAAAAACACGATATCGGCGTCGATGGCCTCACTGCGTTCGGCCACACGGCTCATCGCCTTGACCAAATCCTGCTGGGTAAATTCATACCCCTCGACACCAGCTACGAAACTGCCCTGCGCGCCCAAGGCTTGCTCAAGGGCATCGCGGCCAGACTGCCCTGGCACCGTGTTGGCATGCACCAAAAGCGCGCGTGATTTTGCCTGCCCCGATGCATAGGCCGCCAAATGCTCGGCTGTGTTCTGAAACGTGTGGCCTAAGACATAGACATTGCCACCCGCAATCTCGATATTATTCGACAGGGACAAAACGCTCACACCGCTGCCCGCCACTGCCAGACCCGCCGCATTGGCCGCACCGGCATAAAGTGGACCAACGATCACCTGCGCCCCCTCTTGGACCGCAAGCTGCGCCATTTCCGCCGCCTGGGTCTCAAGACCGGCCGTGTCGTAGACTTGCATCTGCATGTCGACCCGGCCTTTCAGATCGGACATGGCCATACGCGCCGCTTGCTCTGCGGAGAGCGCCAATTCCTGCACCCGCTCATCCGCCGCTGTGAGCGGCAATAACACTGCGACCTGTACTGTTTTGCTGCCGTCAAGCCGGAGGCCGCCCCCTGATATCAGACCGCCTGAAGGCGCAACACAAGCGGTCAGAAGCACTGATGTACAAAATGCCAATACGGCCACACCGCGCAGTTGCGACATTGATGGGATTAGAAATTTCATTGTCAAAGCGCCCTTCAGAGATTGATAGACCTGTGTTAGGTGCATTTTATGGCAATCTGCAAAGGGGTCCAGAGGTGAATCATAATTTGATGAAGTTGGAGCCCGGCTTATACCTTGTGGCAACACCTTTAGGCTCAGCGCGCGATATTACCCTGCGCGCGCTTGATATTTTGGCTTCTGCAGACGTGTTGGCCGCCGAAGATACCCGCACGGCACGCAAATTATTGGACATTCATGGCGTGCCTTTAGCCGGGCGGCGAATCATTGCTTATCACGATCACAGCAATGCCAAGGACCGCAAAAAAGTGATCCATCATGTTGTGGAAGGTAAATCCGTTGCCTATGTGTCAGAAGCGGGCACGCCATTGATAGCAGATCCCGGCTATCAGTTGGTCGTCGATGTCCGACGTGAGGGGTTATCCGTAAGCGCCGCGCCAGGGCCTGCGGCTTGTATCGCCGCACTGACTGTGGCCGGTTTGCCGACGGATCAATTTCATTTCGCCGGTTTTTTAGCACCCCAACAGGTCGCCCGCCAAAAGCAGCTGGCGGCGTTTATGGCCCTGCGCGCAACAGTTGTTCTGTATGAATCTCCTAAACGGTTGAACGCGCTTCTGGCCGACATCGAAACAACTGGCGGACCTGCGCGCCCAGTGGCGGTCTGCCGCGAATTAACCAAAAAGTTTGAAGACGTTCAAAGCGGGCCGGTTGAGAGCCTCCGCGCTTTTTATGCCGAAACGCCGGCCCGCGGCGAAATTGTGGTATTGATTGGCGCGGGAGACGAAGCAAAAATTAATAAAGGTGATCTTGAGGCGGCACTTGTTCATGCAATGTTAAACCTTCGCGTGAAAGATGCAGCAGACGCTGTGGCTGGCGCTTACGGCCTGCCGCGGCGCGATATCTACCAGTTAGCCCTTAAATTGCGTGCCATAAAAACCGAATATTGATGCGATGTTTCATAAAGCTGCGCAAGGGACCACCAATCATTTGGCCGGACTAGCCACTGAACATTCAGTGATCGCCGAATATGTGGGACGCGCGCACTAAGTCCTGGCCCATCGGTGGCGCCGTGGCACAGGCGAAATTGATCTGATTTTTACAGATGGCAATGGGTTCATCTTCACGGAAGTGAAAAAGAGCCACAGCCATGAGGCGGCCCTGCGCAGCCTAGGCTACCAACAACAAAAACACATCTACAAAGCCGCCACAGAATATCTTGCAGATACCAGCCGCTCTTTGGTAACAGCGATGCGCTTTGATGTGGCCTTAGTTGATCGGCAGGGCCACGTCCAAGTGATGAAAATGCCATGATACAATGGGGCGTTGCAAAAAGACCGTTACAGAAACAAATTGCCAAAGCACAAGTGGGTCATTAATGAGTTCTAACCCGATCTAGGAATTTGTCTGAGGTAGCCGCATGTCAAAAAAAATTGCCTTTCAAATGGACCCGATGGAATCGGTTAATATTGACTCAGACAGCAGTTTTCATTTGGCGATGGAAGCCCAGGCGCGTGGCCACGAAATTTATTATCACACACCAGAACGGCTGGCCTTTGAACATGGCAAGATCACGGCTAAGGGGCAAAAAATGGTGATGCGGCGCGAGCGCGGCAATCATGTGGATCTTGGCCCGCTCGAACATTTGGATCTTCACGGCTTTGACGTAGTTTGGTTGCGCCAGGACCCACCGTTTGACATGGGGTACATCACAACCACGCATTTGCTAGACCTTTTGCAACCGGATACTTTGGTGGTGAATGATCCGTTTTGGGTGCGCAATTACCCAGAAAAGCTCTTGATGTTACAATTTCCGGACCTGATCCCGCCGACCACAATCGCGCGCGACTTGGACACACTCAAAGCGTTCCGTGCTCAACATGGTGATGTGATTGTTAAACCGCTCTATGGCAATGGCGGTGCGGGCGTGTTTCGACTCACCCCGGAAGATCGCAACATCGCCTCTTTGCACGAACTCTTCACCGGGATAAATTCTGAACCGCTAATCATCCAAAAGTTCCTGCCGGCCGTCAGTCAAGGCGACAAACGCATTATTTTGGTGGATGGTGAAGCGGTTGGTGCAATCAACCGCGTGCCCGCAGCCGGTGAGACCCGTTCAAACATGCATGTCGGGGGCCGCCCTGAAAGAATCGGCCTAACCCTGCGGGACCAAGAAATTTGTGCCGCTATTGGGCCCTTATTGCGCGACAAAGGTCAAATTTTTGTCGGCATCGACGTGATCGGCGATTATCTGACCGAAATTAATGTCACATCTCCAACGGGCCTGCAAGAATTGCAACGCTTCGATGGAACGAATGTAGCAGGGTTGATTTGGGACGCAATTGAAGCACGTCTCTAATCAGGATTTTTGGACCTTAGACCTTCACCAAGCCTCGGATCCAATCCGCGATTTGCCCCATAACAGCCTCGGCAGACCTATCATTGCCGCAAGCTTGCAAAAAGGCATGTGGTTGATCTTTGGCCAATAGATGCGTAATCGGATGAGCGGTATGTGCGGCCAACCAGTCATTGTCATCAGCAATCGGGTCGCATTCAGCTTTCACCAAGAGCAAGGGCGCGCCCGCTTTTGACAGCCGAGCCCGAAAATCCGCAGTATCTTCACAGCCCAAATGCCCATACATCACCCGGAGTGCTGCATCGTTCAGGCCTTCAGAATTCGCGCCAAATGCATCATGGGATGGACCTTCGAGCCCGCCAAATGCCCCATAAAGGCTGACCATCCCTTGTATTTTTGCACGTGAAGCGATGCCGCCTGCGGCCCAAAGCACCATGGCTCCGCCAGCGCTGTCACCGGCCAGAACGATCTGATCTCGGCCTGCTGCAAATTCATCCAGGATCTGAACCGCTTGATCTGCCTGCGCGGGAAACTTATGTTCAGGGGCCAAATCATAAGGCGCTGCAAAGACCTGCCGCCCTGTCAGTTTTGCCATCCACGAACACAAAGTTTGATGTGTCCAAGGGCTGCCGACGATCCAGCCTCCCCCATGAAAGTATAGAATATCAGCGCCTTCATACCGCTCCTGAGGAGTAAAACAGAGGCCTGTGCCACTGGCAAATAAAACTTCGTCGATGTCGACTGTATCTGCACTAAAATGCGAAATACTTGCCCGTTCCGCGGCATAACCCGCGCGCAGCTTGGTCACAGGATCGGTAACCCAATCGAGAGTCGGCATGACGCTCACAAAAATTCCTCCGGCCGTGCCTGACGGGCCATATGGTCGAGAACCGCGTTCACAAATCCGCGTTCTTTACCATCAGGGGAAAAGGCCAAGGCCACCTCAACATATTCCACAATCGCCACTTTTGGCGGTGTGTCACCTTCAATAAATTCCGCCCCAGCCGCACGGAACAAGGACCGCAAAGTCGGGTCCAGACGGGCAATGGGCCATTTGGCGACCAGAGCCCGATCTGTCATCTGATCGATCCGTGCCTGATTGTTTACCGCGCCGGCAATTACTTGATTGAAATGCACGATATCCCCATCTGCGAGCTGCACCCCATCAAGCTCGGCACCCATACGATGCTCTTCAAACTCTTTTGACACCACATCAATCGGCAATTGCGATGCTTCCATCTGGAACAACGCTTGCACTGCGTACAGGCGACTGGCCGATTTCATGCGGCGCTTTTGATTGCCTGATAGATTAGAACCGCTCATGCTTTAGCCGTCTCTGCAGTGGATAAAAATCCAATTTTTCCTTGAGACTGTGCCCAGTTGCGTGTCAGAGCAATCAAATGCAGGGCCGCGGCAGCCGCCCCGCCCCCTTTGTTTTGAGCGGCGGTCTCAGCACGCACCTCAGCCTGTTTACGGTTTTCAACCGTCAAAATTCCATTGCCGATACAGACGCCCTGCAGTCCCAAAAGCTGCAGCGCGCGGCTGCTGTCGTTGCACACCGTCTCATAATGGGTTGTTTCGCCTCGGATCACGCAGCCTAGGGCCACATAGCCATCAAACTCTGCCCGCCGATGTGCAATTGCAATGGCGGTTGGCACCTCTAACGCGCCGGGAACTTCGACCAACTCCCACTGGCCACCCACAGCTTCAATTTCAGCCTGTGCACCGGCCACCAGTTGATCGGCAATGTCTTTGTAGTAAGGAGCCACCACGATCAGCAATTTAACTGAGTTATCAAAAGATGGGCTGTCAAGCGTGTGGTGTTGCTCTGCTGCGGCCATTAGTTTGATCCCGAAATTTTTTGCGTGCCTTGAATTTCCAACCCATAGGCCTCAAGTCCAACAATCTTGGGCTCCGGTGAATTGGTCAAAAGGATGAGGCGTGACAAACCCAAGGAAGACAGAATTTGTGCACCTACACCATATTGGCGCAGTGTTTGTGGGCTGCCATCATCTGAAGCTCTAATTTCCATGTGCAGATCGCGCAACAATACCAAAACCCCACACCCCTCGTCTGCAATGATTTTCATTGACTGTGAAAATTCAAACGCCCGTCCTTTGGAGCCAGTGCCAATCATATCCAACATCGGATCTAACGAGTGCATCCGCACCAAAACCGGGGAGTCGCCGACGATATCTCCCTTAACCAGCGCAATGTGCTCTGCCCCTTGGGTTTCATCGTTAAATATCCGCATCTGCCACTCACCACCGAACTCCGATTGGATCATCTCTTCGCCTTTGACACGAACGAGGTTATCGTTTCGGCGGCGGTAGGAAATGAGATCGGAGATGGTGCCAATTTTAAGACCGTGCAGCTGAGCAAAGCCGACAAGATCGGGCAAACGCGCCATGCTGCCATCTTCATTCATGATCTCACAAATCACCCCAGACGGGTTCAATCCAGCCAAACGAGAGATATCAACAGCAGCCTCCGTATGGCCAGCACGTACCAATACACCGCCATCACGGGCGCGCAGGGGAAAAACGTGACCGGGCGTCGCGATATCAGCTGCAGTTTTTCCCGCATCAATCGCAACCGCAACCGTATGGGCGCGATCATGGGCGGAAATACCAGTTGTCACGCCTTCGCGCGCTTCGATTGAAATTGTAAAAGCCGTTTCATGGCGCGAGGAATTATAGCTCGACATCAATTGCAGACCCAATGAATCTACCCTTTCGCTGGTCATGGCCAAACAAATCAAACCACGTCCATATCGGGCCATAAAGTTGATCGCCTCTGGCGTCGCCATCTGCGCCGGAATAACTAAATCGCCCTCGTTTTCACGATCTTCGTGATCCACGAGAACAAACATCCGCCCGTTCCGCGCGTCGTCAATGATCTGCTCAATGGGCGAGATCACCTCAGCCAAATCGTGCTCTACGGCACCCGGCGTTTCAAATGGTAACAGATCACTCATGCCCTAACTCCAATCTTGTAAGCGCGCAACGTAGCGCGCCAAAGTATCAATTTCCAAGTTCACGCGGTCGCCCATTACCGCAGAACCCCAAGTAGTCACGGCCTTAGTATGCGGAATGAAATTAATCCCGAAGTCGGTGCCATTCACTTCGTTCACGGTCAATGAGGTGCCGTCCAATGCAACCGATCCCTTGGGGGCAATGAATTTAGCCAGTGAGTCCGGCGCCCGCAGCGTTACCCGCGTGCTGTCGCCCTCATCACGCAGGGCGACAATCTCAGCCACACCGTCCACGTGACCCGAAACAATATGCCCACCCAGCTCATCGCCCACTTTCAAGGCGCGCTCTAAGTTGATCAGGCGGCCAGTTGTCCATTCACCAATATTGGTTAATCCCGCACTCTCGGCAGAAACATCCACACAGAAGCTATCAGAGGTTTTTTCCACCACCGTCAGGCAAACGCCATCACAGGCAATAGATGCGCCCATATCCACGGCGGTCACATCATACCGTGTGGCAATCTCAATGCGTAAATCCCCCCGCCGCTTTACAGATCGGATGGTGCCAATATCGGTAATGATACCCGTAAACATGATGCTCCCCTTTGCGCTGTCCCTACCCTCAGACCCCGCTTGGGGCAAGGGTCACAGTTGGAATTGAAACTGCGACAATTCGCAACTAAGGACAAGCCAAAGACATTTTTTAAAAAAAGCCGTCCCATTTCAAACGGCACTCAGCGGGGCATTTCAACATAGCAGATAGATCCGGGTGTAATTTCATGCTATTATAGGGCCTAAAAAGTCCATTCTTCAGCCAGTTGGGAACGCTTATAAAGCAAACAGGTGCAACGGCTTGGCGGGTAGGTTTTAATGGCAGCGATGCATTTTTTTGGCGCAATAAGGCTCGTTTCATCGCCCAAACCTAAGATTTAGAAGCTTGGCCTGCCGTGCTTAGCACGATCATTGCGGAGAAATCCATCACAGATATGGTGTTATATGGCGACACACACCTCGTACATGCAGAGGTTTTTCTACGGAAGGCGACGCCAATCTTGACGGATATCTGGACCAATTTTACGCGCTGAGATGAGCTCAAAGCGCGGTGCCAGATGCAAATGCGACAAGGCCAGATCGCCCAAGCCTGCCAACCCATCTGCGCCGAGCGCCAAGCCTGCCGTGTAGAGGATAACATCGTCAACCAATTCGGCCCGCAGCAATGAAGCAGCCAATTGTCCGCCGCCCTCACACAACACCGATGTCAACCCTCTTGCACCCAAAGCCTGCATAAGCGCGGCCAAATCCAGCTGCCCATCCGCTGCAAGCGGAACCTGCAAGAGCGCATCGCACTGAGTTTTCCAAGCGCCGTTTACGCGAGTTTGCGGCGCATGACATAGCCAAAGCGGCGCAGTATCGCGATTTGCTTGCAAGGCTGGCGAGTCAAAATCTAAATGACGTGACGCTACAATTCGGATGGGTTGCCGCCCTAAGTTCAAGCCGCGCACGGTGAGGCTGGGATTGTCGGCCCGCGCCGTGCCGCCGCCAACGATTACCGCGTCGTGACGGGCGCGTAGACCATGCACATCGCACCGGGAATCAACGCCTGTTATCCACTGGCTTTCGCCGCTGGCCGTTGCAATGCGCCCATCTAAAGATGTCGCCAATTTTAAAGTTACTCGAGGGCACCCACTCTGCAAACGGCTTAAAAATCCGCGATGCGCCACCAAAGCCTCATGCGCCTGACAGCCAACACTGACCTCAATCCCCGCCTCTTGAAGCTTGAAAATTCCCTTGCCGCTGACTCGTGGATCCGGATCCACAATCGCCACAACGCAGCGCGCAATCCCCGCTGCGATTAAGGCTTCAGCGCAGGGCGGCGTTGCCCCGTGATGGGCACAGGGTTCTAAGGTAACGAAAGCTGTGGCCTGCTGCGCCAGATCCCCTGCCTGTTCTAAAGCCATTGCTTCTGCATGGGGTCTGCCGCCTGGCTGCGTCCAGCCGCGTCCAACAATACGCGAACCTTGAACAATGACGCATCCAACCGCCGGATTTGGCCAAACGCATCCTTGACCGCGCTGGCCCAAACTGAGGGCCAACGCCATAAAACGCGCGTCGCTTGAAGCGCTCACTCCTCAGGCGGCAGGTTTGGCCGCAGCTCGGAGACGAATTTGTCAAAATCATCTGCAGCTTGAAAATTCTTATAGACACTGGCAAACCGGACATAGGCAACCGTATCGATCCGCGCCAAAGACTCCATGACAATCTCGCCGATAGAGGTAGACGGGATATCTGTATCCCCCATGCTTTCCAACCGGCGCACGATGCCAGATATCATTTGATCCATCCGCTCGGGCTCAACCGGACGTTTTTGCAGGGCGATTCGAATAGAGCGCTCAAGCTTGGTCCGGTCAAAATCTTCTCTGCGCCCATTGGATTTTATGACAACCAAATCACGCAATTGCACGCGTTCATAAGTGGTAAACCGTCCGCCACAAGCCGGGCAAAACCGGCGCCGCCGAATGGCAACATGATCCTCGGCCGGGCGCGAATCTTTTACCTGAGTGTCAACATTTCCACAAAACGGGCAACGCATGTGCCATCCCCTCTTAGTTTTCCGGTAGCGCCGAGCGCTTAAACTCCTACCATCTTTATAACATTTCACCACGGTTTGGGTAGAGGAGATTTTAACCTACTGCATTTTGAGCTATCTGCTCCACGGTGCTACCGCCAGAATGACAAAGGCCCCGCTAAGCGAGGCCTGAACCATAAGAGTTTTAATGCTGCGACTGACCTATTGGTCGAGAAAGCTCCGCAATTTACGGCTGCGGCTTGGATGCTTGAGCTTACGCAGAGCTTTGGCCTCAATCTGGCGAATACGTTCGCGGGTCACGCTAAACTGCTGACCCACTTCTTCCAAAGTGTGATCTGTATTCATGCCGATGCCGAAGCGCATACGCAGCACCCGCTCCTCACGCGGCGTCAGGCTGGCTAACACACGAGTTGTGGTTTCTTTCAAGTTCTCTTGGATCGCACTGTCGAGCGGCAAAACCGCGTTTTTATCCTCAATGAAATCACCAAGTTGCGAGTCTTCCTCGTCGCCAATTGGCGTCTCCAAGGAAATTGGCTCCTTGGCAATTTTCATCACCTTGCGTACTTTTTCCAAAGGCATTTGCAGCTTAGCTGCCAATTCTTCAGGTGTGGGCTCGCGGCCAATTTCATGCAGCATTTGGCGCCCGGTGCGCACCAGCTTATTAATCGTTTCGATCATGTGCACCGGAATACGGATGGTCCGCGCTTGGTCCGCAATAGAGCGGGTAATCGCTTGGCGAATCCACCAGGTGGCATAGGTCGAGAATTTATAACCCCGGCGATATTCAAACTTATCAACCGCTTTCATGAGGCCAATGTTGCCCTCCTGAATCAAATCCAAGAACTGCAAACCGCGATTTGTGTATTTTTTGGCAATCGAAATCACCAAACGCAGGTTAGCCTCGACCATTTCCCTCTTGGCCTGGCGGGCCTCTTTCTCGCCTTTTTGAACCTGTTGCACAATGCGGCGAAATTCAGAGATATCGAGCCCAACATATTGGCCGACCTGCGCCATTTCTGCGCGGAGCTCTTCCACTTTGTCGACACTACGTTCCATGAACATGGTCCAGCCACGGCCAGTTTTTTCGCCCATATCGGTCAACCAATTGGGATCCAGCTCGCGTCCGCGATAGGCATCGATGAACTCACGTCGATTGATCCGCGCTTGGTCGGCGAGTTTCACCATAGAGCTGTCGATTGACATTATCCGGCGATTAATGCCGTAAAGCTGGTCAATCAAAGCCTCAATCCGGTTGTTGTGCAGGTGCAATTCATTCACCAATTCAACAATTTCAGAGCGCAGCTTTTGATACTTCGCCTCGGCCCCATCGGAGAAACTCTCATCCTCGTTCAAAGTGGCAGAGATACGCACATCCTGCATCTCAGATAGAAGGAGGTAATCAGACGCAATTAGGTCCAGCGTCTCCAGCACTTTGGGTTTTAAAGCGGCTTCCATCGCGGCCAGGGACAGATTGGCCCCTTCGTCATCGTCATCATCATCCGCGATAATGGGGTTGCCGTCCGCATCCAGCTCAGGGCCTGCATTGGCGGGGCTTTCCGTCGGCGCCGATGGCGCCACAGCAGGGGCTTCCTCCTCTTCACCCATGTGGTGTCCAAAGGTGGCTTCCAGATCAATCACATCGCGCAGCAAAATATCTTCGCTCAGCAGTTCGTCGCGCCAAATGGTGATCGCTTGAAACGTCAGCGGGCTCTCACAGAGCCCTAAAATCATTGTATTGCGGCCCGCTTCAATCCGCTTGGCAATGGCAATCTCACCCTCGCGGCTCAAAAGTTCCACCGAGCCCATTTCACGCAGATACATGCGCACAGGATCATCGGTTCGATCTAGTTTTTCGTTGTTTGCCCCCGCAAGCGCCACATCGCGATTTTGATTAGAGGCCACCAAATCGGTTGGACCCTTGTCTTCACCTTCCTCAGATTCATGCTCTTCAGTCACCTGAATGCCCATTTCGGAGAGCATCGACATCACGTCTTCGATTTGATCAGACGATACCTGATCTGGCGGCAAAACTGTGTTCAGTTGATCATATGTGATGTAGCCCCGTTCCCGCGCATCGCCAATCATCTTTTTGACAGCCGCTTGGCTCATATCAATCATCGGTTCATTGGCGTCGGCATCTTGCTTGCGGTCGTCGTTATCCTTGGCGGCCATGCGCTGTGGCTCCTTCTCCCTGGGACTCTCACTAAACGTAAAAACGAATCAGTTTTGAAACTGATTCGCTCTGCTATTTAGCCTGATTCGCCCCCCAGTTCCCACCCCCACCAACCTTAAGGTCGGTTTGGTTTCGAATAATTAATCTGCCGCAGCAGATCATCCAATGTATTTTGTTCCTCTAACTTTACTTTTAGACCGTTTTTTGCGGTCTTATATTCTGTATTATCTTCCTGCGTGCCCCTGGTTGTGGCTTGCAAATGTTTGGCAGATTCACTGATCCGCCAGGTCAGCCCCTCATCATCAACATCGGACACATCCAAAACCGCCTCCGCCACCTCTCGCCCATGGGCATCGGTTGCAAAGATCTGAGCAAATTCTTGCCGCAGACAGGTGATCACAAAAGCTATGTCTGAGCTGTTGCGCACAGAGGGAGCGATACGAACGTGGGGTAGCTGCATCAAACTTTCAAGTTGCGGCAACCCGAAAATGTGTTCCGCCTCTGACCAGAGCTGGTCCTGCAAGCCAGAAAACCGCAGCAAAAATTGCTGCAGATCACGGTGCAGTGGCTTTTCAAATTGTAAATCTTCCAATGCCCCTTCGACCACTGGCAGGGCGTGCGGGCAGTTGAGTAAACTTGCCAAAATAACTGAATGCCGCAAAATATGGCTGGGTTCAGAGCCGTTGGCCAAGGCTGAACTACGCGTGTTCACCTGCGGTGTGACCAGGTTATATCCGGTCTTAGCATTGAAGCCACGCGCCGTTTTCAGCGCAGTCTTTGGTCGGAACAATTGCCAGCGTTTATCCTTGATTGCCTGGCCATAGTGACCACGAATAGAGGGGTCATTAATCAGCTTGAGCTTTTCGCGAAGGGTTTTGTCCAATGCAGCCTTGCGTTCCGGGCTGTCGAAACTCTTGCCATAGGTTTCACGCTCCCACAACAGATCCACCATCGGCCGCGCCACGTCCAAAAGCGCTTGCATAGCGCCTGGCCCGCCAGCGCGCAGCACATCATCGGGGTCTTGACCATTCGGCATCACAGCAAAGCGCAAAGACTTGCCGGCCTCCAACAGCGGCAGCGCCAAATCCATAACACGCTGCGCGGCGCGTATGCCGGCCGCATCGCCATCCAGAGCGATGATCGGCTCATCACAAATGCGCCACATCAGCAACAGCTGAGTTTGTGTTATCGCTGTGCCTAATGGTGCCACAGACGCGCCAAACCCGGCCTCTGCCAGGGCGATCACGTCCATATAACCTTCGGCGACGATCAAGCTCTGCCCCTTGCCCGAAGCCTCCCGCGCCGGGCCGTGATTGTAGAGCGACCTGCCCTTATCAAAAAGCTCTGTCTCTGGTGAATTGAGATATTTAGCCGGGTCATTGGGATCCATCGCCCGGCCCCCGAAGCCAATACAGCGTTTTTGCGGATCACGAATTGGAAAAATAATGCGATTGCGAAATGTGTCGTAGGGGCGTTTGCCCTTATTCGAGGGTTTTGACAGCCCTGCCGCTAGAATCAGCTCTTCGCTGACAGACTTGCCCGTAAGATGATCCCAAAGTCCCTGCCAGGTGTCCGGCGCATATCCAATCGCAAACCGGTCCAGTGCCTGTTGCGACAAAGCGCGTCCACTCAAATAGGCCCGGGCATCTGCCCCAGCAGAGGCGTTCAACTGCAAGCGGAAATATTGCAGCGCCAGTTCCATGATCTCGACCAATTGCGTCCTGCGATCCGCTTTTTGTTGCGCTTGCGGGTCGCGCTCGGGCATGGACATTCCCACCTCACCGGCCAATATCTCCACAGCCTCCATGAAAGAGACATTCTCAGTTTCCTTTATAAAGCCCAGAGCATCTCCTTTGGCGTGACAGCCAAAGCAATAATAATATCCTTTTTGATCATCGACATGAAAGCTTGCGGTTTTCTCGTGGTGAAAAGGACAAGGCGCCCACATATCGCCCTTGCCCTGATTAGATTTACGACTGTCCCACATAACCTTACGCCCAACGACCTGAGAGATCGAAGCTCGGCTGCGCAATTCGTCCAAAAATCCCGGTGGCAATGACATGAGGTTAATTAAACCAAATGCGCGCGCGCGGCCACTGATTCCATTGCGGTGGTCAAATCATGTAGCAGAGTTTGCGTCATGGAGCGAAACACCATCACACGAAACCGAGACTTGCCCAGGCAAGAGATGACCGCCTGCATATGCATCAACGAACTGCGCTGGCTCATACCAGCTTTGCACTGTTTCACCCGCAGATCCAAAGGTGTGAGACGGGACAGAACAGCGCGCACATCCGCTCCATTGAGCTCCAAAACAGTCCAACCATCCCCAACATCCCTCACCGCCGCATGACGGGCTAAGCGGCTGGATGGCGTGGCTCCCATCACAGCAATATGCGCGTGATCAAACCAGCACGCATAGACCTCACCTTTGCGCTTTAGCTCATTGGGACCGGGCCATTCCAACCCCATTTGGGTGTCGAAAGCAGCAGCCGCCTGAACAGCCTGGCCCCTGTAGGGGGCCAGCAGATGCATTGGTGTTTGCACTTCTCGGACCGAAACCGTGCCAATATCCAGAGGCAATCCCGCACCCGCCGGCGATGTTTCATAAAGCTTAACCACGAAGCCGCACCCCCTCTGGATCAAAAAATACGGGCGCGCAGACCTCACAGAGCGTTGTAACACCATTCAAATGCTCAACCATCTTGATCTGCTGACCATGGCGATTGCGCCCATCGCGTAAAAATGCCTGCGCAATGACCGAACCCACCGTAGGAGAATAGCACATGGACGTCACATAGCCCTCGTCGTTTTCGGAAACGGCTTCCGCTTCAGGGGCAAAAAGATGAGCGCCAGGAATAATCTGCTTCACATCACCCACGGGCCGCAACCCCACCAGTTGATCGCGCTCCGGTCCGACGAGCCCGGGCCGTGCCGCCATTGTTTTGCCGATACAATCTTTCGCCTCCGACACCATCCGCTCGAGGCCAATGTCAAACGCAGTGGTGCGCCCATGAATTTCTGCATGGGTAATAAAGCCCTTTTCAATCCGCAAGACATTGAGCGCTTCGAGACCATAGGCCCCGCCGCCCAGCGCCTCGGCCCGCTCGAGCAGCAGTTGAAACAGGCTTTCGCCATAGCGCGTGGGCACCGCCAATTCATAAGCATGTTCGCCAGAAAAAGAGATACGAAACAACCGCGCGGCAATGCCGCCCAATTGCACAGATTTATACCCCATATACGGCAGGGTTTTATCGCTTATCTTGCGATCCAATAAGCCGTTGAGCAAGACGCGAGCCTCGGGGCCCGCCACGGCAAATTGCGCCCAATGCTCTGTGACAGATGCGAAGTTCACGTCAAAATTTGGCCGCAGCCCTTGATGGACGAAATCCATATGCCGCATCACCTGGCCTGCCGCTGCTGTGGTCGTGGTCATGAGATAGTGATCCGCGCCAATTCTGGCACAGGTGCCATCATCCATCACATGACCGTCTTCACGTAACATCAACCCATAGCGCACCCGACCGTGTTTGAGGCTAGCAAAGGAGTTACTATAAAGAAGATCCAAGAAAGCGACCGCATCTGGGCCTTGGATATCGATTTTGCCCAAGGTTGAAACATCGCAAATACCAGCTGTCGAACGTACCATCTGCACCTCGCGGTCACAGGCTTGCCGCCAATGGGTCTCTCCGTCCTGCGGGAAATAGCTGGGCCGATACCATAGGCCGGCCTCAACCATTGGCGCACCGCGTTCTCTACTGATCCGGTCAGAGGTTAATAGCCGCTCCGGCGCAAACCCTTTGCCATGTCCACCAGCCCCAAGCGCCGCCAAGGCGACAGGCACATAGGGTGGGCGAAAAGTGGTCGTGCCCGTCTCGGGAATGCCGCGACCAGTGGCATCAGCCAAAACTGCCAGCGCGGCAATATTAGAATTTTTGCCCTGATCGGTAGCCATTCCTTGGGTGGTATAGCGCTTCATATGCTCGACCGAGCGAAAATTTTCTTGCACCGCCTGTTTGATATCTTTGACCGTCACGTCATTTTGAAAATCCAGCCACGCGCGCTTTCTGCCGCCAACATCCCAAAACGGCGTGATTTCATAGGGAGTGGCGTCCGCAACAGGCACGGTGCTTGGCTTGATCCTCCTTTTGCCCAGCGCCTTGGCCAAGGCGAGGGCCTCAGCCTGCCCCTGCGCCAAGGCGCCTTGTGTGCTCATTTCACCGGCAGCCGCGCCCGCTGCGACCAGACCAGGAATAGCGCCCGGCTGTGGTATGAAACTTGCCAAAGCCGGGTTCCAAACCGGACGGCCGTTCATATGGCAGGTCAAATGCACCGACGGATTCCAGCCGCCCGAAACGCCCAACGCATCGCAGTCAATCGTTTTGACAGATCCACCACCTTGCCGAATATCAATGCTTTTCAAACCCAATCGCCCGCGGGTGCCTGTCACCACTGCGCCTGTATAAAGGGGGTAATCGCCTAAGGCTTGCGCTTCGGCGCGACTGTCAATCATAGCGACAACCTCAACACCCGCCTCCACAAAATCTCGCGCAGTACGATGCGCATCAGAGTTATTGCCAAACATCGCCACCCTTTGGCCTGGGCTCACCCCAAACCGGTTGAGGTAGCTGCGCATGGCCCCAGCGGTCATGATCCCAGGGCGATCATTGTTTGCAAAGACGATTTGCCGCTCTAAAGCACCCGCGCACAGGATCGCTCCTTTTGTGTGAATGCGCCAAAAAGTTTCGCGCGGCAATCCCTCCGGGATCACATCAACGCCCAGCCCGACACGCTCCAAGGCACCGAATACCCCCTGGTCGTAGGCACCGGTCACTGTGGTATTCACCATGATCCGCACATTAGCCAACCCGGCCAATTCGGCCATTGCAGCCTGCACCCAAGACACCGCTGGCATCCCATCAATATGCTCGATTTCCGACAAGAGCCGGCCACCCAATTGGTCATGTTCATCGGCCAAAATGACATCCAATCCAGCCCGTCCCGCCGTCAATGCCGCCATCAGCCCAGCGGGACCGGCACCGATGATTAAAACATCGCAGTGCGCATAGGCTTTTTCGTAAAGCTCATGATCGTAAAGCTCCGACAAAGCACCAAGGCCTGCGGCTTGCCGGATGGCAGGCTCATACACCCATTCCCAAAATTTACGCGGCCACATAAAGGTTTTGTAATAGAACCCCGCCGACAGAAAGGGCGCCAAAACGTCATTCACCGCCAAAGCATCAAATTTCAAAGAGGGCCATGCATTCTGCGGCCTGGCCACAAGCCCGTCAAAGAGCGGCTGCATGGTGGCTCGGCTGTTCGGCTCGCGCGCCAAACCGCGCTCCAAAGTCACCAGAGCATTCGGTTCCTCCGACCCCGCAGTAACGATGCCTCTTGGGCGATGGTACTTGAATGATCGGCCAATAAGCCGTTGACCATTGGCCAAAAGGGCGCTGGCCAAAGTGTCGCCAGCAAAGCCCTCAAAACTCTGCCCACCAAAGGTGAATTTCAGAACACGACTTCGGTCAATCAATCCTTTTCGAGTCACTCTCACAGCTGATCTCCCTTGACCAAACGCGCAGACAAAACCGCATGCGAAACAGTATCACGGCGCACAACAAGCCAGGCACCGCAGCCAAATTCATGATGCCACAGATCCTCAGTTATCCCAGCTGGATTCTCGCGGTTGTGCACATAGTCATCCCAGACCTCTGCCCCCGCATCCGGCGCCGGCCGCGCAAGGGCCGTGGCATGACCGGAATAGTAAAACTCACGCCGATCTCGCGTGCCGCAAAGAGGACACTCTATGCGCATATCAGTCCTGCTTTGACGCAGCAGATAGACATATCATAATCATCCAAAAACATCCGACCTTTCCTAATGCAAATTATGCTGGGCACCGGTACCCTCTTCATCCATCAACCCGCGCCCGCTGCGGAACCGATCCAGGCGGAAGCCCGCGGCGGCGGCATGCGGTCGATCTGTGGCCAAAAGATGTGCAAAACAATGGCCAGAAGCCGGCACAGCCTTAAACCCACCATAGCACCAGCCCGCATTCAAATATAAACCCTCTATATGGGTTTTATCGATAACGGGTGAACCATCGGGGGTCATATCCATGATTCCCCCCCAACTGCGCAGCATCCGCGCCTTGCCGATCATCGGCATAAGGGTCATCCCAGCCTCTGCCACATGCTCCACCATCGGCAAATTCCCGCGGGCGGCATAGCTAGCATACATATCCAGATCCCCACCAAAGACCAAACCACCCTTGTCCGATTGGCTGATATAAAAATGCCCCATGCCGAAACTGATCACATGATCGATACAGGGTTTCAGCCCCTCGGTCACAAAGGCCTGCAGCACGTGGCTTTCGATGGGAAGGCGCATGCCCGCCATAGCCGCCACCTGGCTTGAGCGTCCCGCAACCACCATGGCCACTTTTTTTGCGCCAATAGGGCCGCGGTTGGTTTGCACGCCGCGCACCACACCCTGCACGATGTCGAGCCCCGTCACCTCACAATTCTGGATCAAATCCACACCAAGCCGATCCGCACCACGCGCATAGCCCCAAGCAACTGCATCATGTCGCGCTGTGCCCGCCCGCCGCTGTAACAGGCCGCCATAAATCGGAAACCGCCCCTGATCATAGTCTAAGTAAGGCACCATCTTGCGCAGTTGCGCCACGGACAATAACTCCGCATCATCCCCACGGTTGCGGATGGAATTGGCCCGGCGAATGGCCGCATCTCTTTGCCCATCACTATGAAACAGGCCAATTTGCCCACGCTGTGAATGCATAACATTGTAATTGAGATCCGCCTCCAGCCCTTCCCAGAGCTTCAAGGAATGCGAATAGAATTCCGAGTTTCCGGGCAAAAAGTAATTAGCCCGGACGATGGTTGTGTTACGTCCAATGTTGCCGCTGCCAATATAACCTTTCTCCAGTACGGCAATGCGCTTGAGCCCATATTCTTTTGCCAGGTAGTAAGCTGTCGATAGGCCATGCCCACCGCCGCCAATGATCACAATATCATAGGCCTCTGCCGGCTCCGGGTCGCGCCAATGCGCCCGCCAGCCACGGTTGCCGGTCAACCCTTCGGTTAGAACTTTTAAAGCTGAAAAGCGCATGTCTTAAACCCGCAAA
>Ga0209199_1001831_pt1 | contig 24142 bp, 17 predicted proteins | sample COGITO_mtgs_1105_7_FD_184805 | JGI IMG/M metagenome (GOLD analysis project Ga0209199, IMG submission 184805) | Pelagic marine microbial communities from North Sea - COGITO_mtgs_110523 (SPAdes) (version 2) | ecosystem: Environmental > Aquatic > Marine > Epipelagic ...
AGCTAAAGCGTAGTTATTCTCGCCGTTTAAAAGTTGACATGGTCTTTAACGTGTATCAATATCATCACACGACGTGCTTACAGTTTAGTAGATCTCGCTGTCAATACCAGTCGACCCCATTACTATAATACCCCTCAATGAAGGAAAGGCAAAGTTACAAAAAAACTTGTCCAACCGCTCAAATCCATTTACTTTCGTAAAAAATCTTTTAATTATTTCATTTGCCTATGAAGTTCGCTGTCATTCAAGAACGTAAATCGCCCCCAGATAGGCGTGTTGTTTTAGATCCAAAGTCGTGTCAAATACTACTTTCTAACTTTCCCTCAGCAGAATTATTAATCGAATCGTCTCCAATTCGAGCTTTCTCTGATGCGGATTATAACGCTGCTGGTCTTAAAGTTGTAGCCGATGTGAGCGCTGCAGAAGTACTGATAGGGGTAAAGGAAGTTCCCATTGAGGCCCTTATTCCTAATAAAAGTTATTTCTTTTTCAGTCATACTATTAAGAAACAACCTTATAACCGCAAGTTACTTCAAGCGATTTTAAATAAAAACATTACGCTCTATGACCACGAAACCTTAGTTAATGAAGCCAATCACCGATTGATTGGATTCGGCTATTATGCTGGGGTGGTAGGCGCTTACAATGGCTTGCGAACCTTGGGATTGAAACTCAATAGTTTTGAGTTGCCCAAGGCCACTGATTTAAACGATAGAGCTGCATTAAATGCACAATTAGACCAACTGACCATTCCCAATGTGAAAATTGTTTTGACAGGAACAGGACGTGTAGGCCAGGGGGCTAAAGAGATTTTAGACTATTTAAATATTAAGAAAGTTTCTGTGGATCAGTTTATAAACAACTCCTTTACAGAAGCGGTATACGTACAGTTAGACGTCTTGGATTACTGCGAACGCCAAGACGGAAACACTTTAGAAAAGAAAGACTTCTTTAAGCACCCTGAAGCGTATCAGTCTACATTTGAGCGTTTTACGGCCGTTGCCGACTTTTTTATTGCAGGACACTTTTATGGTAAAGGGGCACCGGCATTTTTCACACGTGAGCAAGCAAAGTCCCCAAGTTTTAATTTAAAAGTAGTGGCGGATATCAGCTGTGATATTAACGGTCCTGTCGCTTGTACCATTCGCCCCTCAACTATTGACCAACCAATTTATGGTTATGATGCAGAAACAGAAACGGAAGTAGTCTTTAGTAATGCTTCGGCAATTGCTGTGATGGCCGTTGATAATTTACCTTGTGAATTGCCAAAAGATGCCAGCGAAGGGTTTGGACATACTTTTGTAGAAAAAATTATACCAGCTTTTTTTAACCATGATGCCATGGGAGTCCTTAAACGATCAAAGATGACTGAAAACGGACAGCTTACGCCTGCATTTTCGTACTTACAAGCCTATGTAGATGGAAAGGAGTAAAATTAAAAAAGCCTATCCAGTAGGAAAGGCTTTTTGTAAAAAATCATGTCTTCGCAATTATTAGAGAATTCTAACATTTACTGCATTCATACCTTTTTTACCTTCTTTTAATTCAAATTCAACAGCGTCACCTTCGTTAATCTCATCGATTATACCAGTTACGTGTACAAAATACTCTGTGTTTGAATCATCTTCTGTAATGAATCCAAAACCTTTGGATGCATTGAAGAATTTTACTGTGCCGTTTTTCACTTTATATAATTTTTAGAATACAAAGTTAATATTATATTTTAGTTTCAGACATTTTTTTGAAAAATTATTGAATTTTAACATTTTAAAAACCTAAAAGTGAGGGTTTTAAAGGTCGATCAGAATTTGATTCTTTGTTAAGTCTTCGAAAACTTCTCGCTTTCTAATAAGGTGTGCAGTATCATTATACCACAAAACTTCAGCCGGACGAAATCGTGAATTATAATTACTAGCCATCATAAAGCAATAGGCCCCCGCATTTTTAAAGGCCAGAATATCTCCTTCAGTAATTTCATTAATCCGCTGATTATTGGCAAAAGTATCCGTTTCACATATATAGCCTACAACAGAGTAAAAACGTTGTTTCCCATCCGGATTAGAAATATTTTCTATCGCGTGTTGAGAGCCGTAAAGCATAGGGCGAATTAAATGGTTAAACCCGGTATCTACCTGAGCAAACACGGTAGACGTAGTTTGCTTGATGGCATTCACACTTGTCAAAAAGTAACCTGATTCACTGACAATAAATTTTCCGGGCTCAAACGCCAATGTCACTTCCTTGCCATAGTTTTTGCAAAACGTATGAAAACGCTCGGTTAACTTTTCTCCCAGCTCTTCGATATTAGTTTCAATGTCATTTTCTTTATAAGGAACTTTAAATCCAGAACCGAAATCAATAAATTCAAGGCCTTCAAATTGCCTTGCTACATCAAATAAAATCTCACTGGCATATAAAAACACACCAATATCTAAAATGTCACTCCCCGTATGCATATGGATGCCATTAATGGTCATCTTAGTGTTTTTAACAATGCGAAGTAACAAAGGTGTTTGATGAATAGAGATCCCAAATTTTGAATCGATATGCCCCACCGATATATTGGTGTTTCCTCCAGCCATAATATGCGGATTAATTCGAATACACACAGGCGTGGTAGGATGTTTAGTCCCAAACTGTTCTAATATGGACAGGTTATCAATGTTTATTTGTACTCCTAGTTTAGCGACTTCTTCAATCTCCTCTAACGAGACCCCATTGGGTGTGTAAATGATTTTTTCTGGAACAAATCCTGCGTGTAGCCCCAGCCGAACCTCCTGGATAGAAACCGTGTCAAGTCCAGCGCCTAATTTATTAATGAATTTTAGGACCGAAATATTAGTGAGTGCTTTAGCCGCATAATTAATTTTTAGTTTATTAACGTTACTAAACGCAGCTGTTAGTCGGTTGTATTGGGCTTCCATTTTATGGGCGTCATACACGTATACGGGACTTCCATAATCTTTTGCAATCTGTAGTAGGGTCTCTTGATTCATTTTATTCAAATTTCTAAAGTCCAAACATAGATGTTATCCTTTTAGATTCCATGAAAATGAAAAAAATATGCTATTTTTACACGAAATGTTAAATAATAAACAATTTGAAAACAATTGCTTCTTGTGTCAACGAAATATTAGTTTCCCGTCCTTTTTTGGAAGAGGCGCTGTCACGCGACATTATAAACTTCTCAGCCTTAGCAAAGGATTTGAATCAAACGATTTCTGAGATGTTACGCAAACCTGTAAAAGAGGGCGCGATTACGATGGCATTAAGGCGCTATAAGCCCCCTGTTGATGTTGAGAATGTGGGCCGCTTAAAAAACGTATTTAAAAACTTAGGGGACATTACAGTTCGCTCCAACTTAAGTGATTTTACATTTCTAAACTCTAAGACTCTTATTAAAAGTCATTCCAAAGTATTAGAAAAGATAAATAAGAATCATCAAATCTTCTATGCCTTTACCCGTGGAATTTTTGAGAGTAATATTATCATTTCTAGCTCTGAAAAAGAGAGCATATCTGAGGTATTTGAAAATGAAAAATTAATAGGCTTAAAAGATTGCCTCTCTACAATTACATTGAACTTACCGGAAGGTAATTCTAAAATTGTGGGATTGTATTATCAAATATTTAAGCGCTTGGCTTGGGATAATGTCACTTTATATGAAGTAATCTCGACGACTAATGAGTTTACCATTCTTGTAGAAGACCATTTAGTAGATAAAGCATTCTCTGTCATAAAGGGATTAAAGCATTAGAATATATTAAAAAATAATTCTATTAAAATCATCCTAAAAAAATATTGGTAAAACCCCACAGGTTAATTACTTTTGTTGCTTAATTTTTACAAAGATTTTCTCTTCAAGAGAAATAAAAAATAAATCCCTTTAAAGATGAACTTACACGAATACCAAGGAAAAGAAATTTTGAGCACTTTTGGAGTTAAAATTCAAAAGGGTATTGTCGTTAGCACGCCTCAAGAAGCTGTGGTTGCAGCCAAAACTCTTACAGAAGAAACGGGCACAGGTTGGCATGTGCTAAAAGCCCAAGTTCACGCAGGTGGTCGTGGTAAAGGTGGCGGGGTTAAATTGGCTAAAAACTTAGGGGAAGTAGAAACTATTGCAGGTCAAATTATTGGAATGCAGTTAATCACGCCTCAAACTTCTGCTGAAGGAAAAAAAGTACACCAAGTATTGGTGGCTGAAGATGTGTATTACCCTGGAGAAACAGAAACAAGTGAGTTTTACATTTCTGTTCTTTTAAACAGAACGACTGGAAGAAATATGATTATGTACTCGACTGAAGGAGGAATGGACATTGAAACGGTTGCTGAAGAAACACCCCATTTGATTTTTACTGAAGAAATCGACCCAGCGACAGGAATGTTGCCATTTCAAGCGCGTCGTGTCGCTTTTAATCTTGGTTTATCCGGAGCTGCTTTTAAAGACATGACTAAATTTGTAACGGCTTTATATACTGCTTACGATAAGTCAGATGCCTCTTTATTTGAAATTAACCCGGTTTTAAAAACCAGTGATAACAAAATACTAGCCGTTGATGCTAAAGTAACTATTGATGACAATGCGTTATTTAGACATAAAGATTATTTAGAATTAAGAGATATCCGTGAGGAGAATCCTATTGAAGTTGAAGCAGATGCTCTAGGTCTTAATTATGTAGATTTAGAGGGTAACGTTGGCTGTATGGTCAACGGAGCAGGCTTGGCAATGGCGACAATGGATTTAATTAAACAAGCGGGTGGTGAACCTGCTAACTTTTTGGATGTTGGAGGTACAGCTGATGCTGCGCGTGTAGAAGCTGCTTTTCAGATCATCTTAAAAGACCCTGAAGTAAAAGCAATTTTGATCAATATTTTTGGTGGAATTGTACGTTGTGATCGGGTCGCTCAAGGGGTGATAGATGCTTATAAAAATATGGGAACTATTAATGTGCCAATTATTGTGCGTTTACAAGGAACCAATGCCGACATCGCTAAAGAATTAATTGACAACTCAGGACTGGATGTTCAAAGTGCTGTTGAGTTCCAAGAAGCAGCAGATAAAGTACAAGCTGTTTTAGCGTAGATACTTTTTAAAAATAGAGAATTAAAGTAGCCTTTGGGCTACTTTTTTTTTCAATTTAGAGCAATATTCTTAACTGTCAACCGTCTTTTAATCTCTAAAAACTAGTATATTTTTAAATAGCAATCAACAATCAAGCAAATAAAATAATTTGAATTTCTTGATTCAGATCAATGCATACGATTAATGATTAAAATATATTTGTAGAAACTTTTTATAAATAGCTCATGCATAAATTACAATTCGCTTTACTGCTAGCAACTTCTTTTTGTTTCAGTCAAACAGCTCCGGTCTTAACAACGCAATTATCGGAAGATTCCAATTTGGAAATGCCATCCTTAAAACCGTATGTCATTTACATGAATGCATCTGTAGAAGATCCAGACACAATTGAATCGGTTAGCTTGGAAATCGGTTCAGAGGTATTTACAGCTGTTGAAGAAACGGGGTTTTATTATTTTTTGTGGACACCATCTACTTATGGATCTCATGAGATTCAAATTACTGCAACTACCAATACTGGAGGCACAACGACCATTTCTAGAGCTTTAGAAGTAATACAGGACTCTTCATCAATCAATGTAGAGACTTTAAACGATGTCATTATTGAATATACAACGGATGCGGATAGTAAATGGCATTATGGAACTTATACGTTACCTCAGTCTGTGGGGGCTTTTGACACAATAAATGCAACTCTAACAGTGGAATGTCCTGATATTAATGGAGGATGTGATGACTGGGATCGATTATCACATATTGAAATTAAAGCACCAAATGGAAATTGGATTCAGATTATTAGGTATGTTACTCCTTATGGAATTGGTTGCAATCATGTTACCGACCTCACTAATTATAATTCGCTGTTACAGGGAGACGTTAAATTTAGAGTATTTATTGACACTTGGGGGGGCACTGGTGGTTGGCAATTGTCTCTAGATTTTGAGTATAATCAAGGGACTCCAAGTTATGACTATTCTTCTGTTACAGAAATTTGGGATGCTGATTATGATTTTGGAGATCCTTCAAACTTACAACCAGTTGAAACTAATAATATAGCCATTCCTAATGGGATCCAAGAATCGTATTTATCAGTATCTACCACGGGTCATAATTGGGGTTCTACTAACACTCTAAATGCTGCTCAATTTTTTGAGGCAACCCATTATTTAGATATTAATAATGAACAAGCGTTCATACAAAATTTATGGAATACTTGTGATCCAAATCCAGACAATTGTTCAGATCAACTAGGAACTTGGCGATTTAATAGAGCAGGCGGGTGTCCGGGATCAATAGCGCGTCCCGATATGTACGACCTTTCTGCTTATATAGGATCTTCTTTTGATTTGGATTATCGATTTCACCCAGACTATGTAGATTTGTGTCATCCAAATAATTCTGATTGTGATGAACAAACAATTGAGGGGTGTTATGATTGTGATAATATATTTAACCCTTACTATAAGGTAGATGTTCAGGTTATTAGCAAGAGTAATGAACCATTAATTTTTAGTGTGCCTCTTGGGATTAATAGTTTTGAGAACAGTGAAACGTATGATTTATCAATCTATCCAAACCCAACCAATGGGAAGTTTACTATACAATCATCTATTCAAGATGCAGTAACAAAAGTTAGAGTTTTTACTATTGAAGGTAAACAAGTGAAATCGTTTCATTTTAACACTAAAGAAGAGTTAATTAATCACAACTTTGACCTTAGTGGTTTAACAAGCGGCATCTATTTTATAAGCATGAAAAACAAATATGGTACAGGAACAAAAAAACTGATTTTAGAATAAGATAAAATATATTATAAATGTTCTTCAGTTTCTTTGTCAGTTAACACATCGGGTCTAAATTCACTCATGTCTAGTTTTTGTTTAGACTTAGCATATTTAAAACCAGATTTCCACCATTTTCGCATCAATTTTTTGTCAAAAACCAAAGAATTTGTGGTTAAAACAGTTGGAGTGTAATATAAATTAAGTTTTACGTTTTTATTGTTTGCGGCCAGTTTGCCAATTGCAATATTATGTTTTTCTACATGAGTTAGCATAAAATCAAAAACATTAAATAGTAAAGAAAACGGGTTTTTAGCAGGTAATTTGTTAATTTGAGTTAACTCGGTTTCTAAAATAATGGCATCTATTTCTGTGGCGCCTCGTAAAATGGCTTCTCTAATTGGAACCAACGCCCCAAAACCTCCATCGGCATATTGATAATTATTTTTTTCTAGCAAACTCATAAAAGGAATGTAGTTACAGGAGCCCCATATCCAATCGCAAAAATCCTCGTAGCTACACTCTTGAATAGATTTGTATTCAACTTGACTTGTTGTCAAATTAGAGACTGTAACAACTACTTCTTTGTTTTTTTTTCTAATTTCATCGTACATTTCTCTTTTGATATTCCTCTTGATAAGGCTTCTTAAATTTTTACTTTCACCAAAAGTTTTTCTTCCGTTCAAAAAATTCCAAAGCGTATTTAAATGCCGAATACTAATCACTTTTTCTCCATCAATTTTTTTAATTTTAAATGGATTGTTACTGAAAATACTTTTCTGATTTACATTTGTGTAGAGCTCTTTGAGCTCATCTAACAGGCCTAAGGCTAAATGCGAAACCATTAAACTACCAGTAGAAGTTCCCAAAAACAAATCGTATTCTTTGCCTTTGTTTTTCATTAAATATTGCGCAACTCCCCCGGCAAATGCACCTTTGCTACCTCCTCCTGAAATCACCAATGCTTTTTTCATACTCTAGAAATGAGTTATTGAATATAGGGGTGTAAATTATCAAAAAAGAAATGAATAAGTAGGGTAATTTTAACTTTACTTTTTACACCTTCAAAGCTTCCAGTTTTTTTTGGTAGTTTTTAATCTGATCCCGAAATTGCGCTGCATGTAAGAAATCCAAATCTTTTGCTGCCGATTCCATGAGTTTTCGAGTGTCTCTAATCTTTTGTTCCAGTTCAGGCGCTGCTAAATAGGCGTTCTCTGGCTCCGCAGCTTTGAGTGCTTCTTGTTCATAATAATAGCTACTCACTGAATTTTTTATCAGTGCATTGTTTAAACTTTTATTGAGCGCTTTAGGCACCTGTTTGTGTTTAGTGTTGTAGGCGATTTGCTTGTCGCGGCGGTAATTGGTTTCGTCAATAGTTTTTTGCATGCTTTTCGTGATTTTATCTGCATACATGATGGCACGTCCATTTAGGTGCCTCGCAGCACGACCTACTGTTTGCGTGAGTGAACGCGCCGAACGTAAAAAGCCTTCTTTGTCCGCATCTAATATAACTACCAGTGAAACTTCTGGAAGGTCCAAACCTTCTCTTAGGAGATTAACTCCTACAAGAACATCAAAGATCCCTTTACGTAAATCTTGCATGATTTCTACCCGTTCTAAGGTGTCGACATCACTGTGGATGTAACGACAACGGATTTGAATACGCGCCAGATATTTTGTCAATTCCTCTGCCATACGTTTGGTTAGGGTGGTGACAAGGGTTCGTTCGTCTTTTTCGACCCGTTGTTGGATTTCTTCAATTAAATCATCAATTTGATTTAAACTGGGTCTTACTTCGATGATAGGATCTAATAAGCCCGTAGGTCTAATAACTTGTTCCACAACCACACCATCTGACTTTTCTAATTCATAATCGGCAGGAGTGGCACTGACGTATAATACCTGATTTTGTAGACTTTCAAATTCTTCAAATTTCAAAGGCCTATTGTCCATGGCTGCTGGTAAGCGAAACCCATATTCTACTAAGTTTTCTTTACGACTTCGGTCGCCGCCATACATAGCATGGACTTGCGAAATGGTAACGTGACTTTCGTCAATCACCATCAGTGAATCACTAGGAAAATAATCTAATAAACAAAAAGGACGCGTGCCTGGTGCACGACCATCTAAATATCGTGAGTAGTTTTCAATTCCTGAACAGTAGCCCAATTCGCGAATCATTTCTAAGTCAAACTCTGTTCTTTCTTTTAAACGTTTTGCTTCTAAGTGTTTTCCGATTTCTTTAAAATAATCATATTGTTTCACCAAATCATCTTGAATATCCTTTATGGCATTCTGTAAAATATCAGGGGAGGTCACAAACATATTTGCAGGGAATATAGTGACACTTTCGTAGACTTCAATTACTTTGTTGGTATTTATATCAAAGGCTTCAATCGCCTCAATCTCATCGCCAAAAAAATGAATTCTAAAGCCATGGTCTGCATAGCTTGGAAAGACATCAACAGTATCTCCTTTAATTCTAAAGTTACCGTGGTTAAATTCGCCTTCCGTTCTAGAGTATAAACTTTGCACTAGCTTGTGTAGTAATGCAGTCCTCGAAATAACTTCATTAGCTTTTATGCTGATCACATTTTTCTGAAATTCAACAGGATTTCCTATCCCGTATAAACAGGAAACAGAGGCAATCACAATCACATCTCTTCGGCCAGATAAAAGGGAAGATGTGGTGCTTAAGCGAAGTTTTTCAATCTCTTCATTTATAGATAAATCTTTTTCTATATAGGTTCCAGAAACAGGGATATACGCCTCTGGTTGATAATAATCGTAATACGACACAAAATATTCAACTGCATTTTCAGGAAAAAACTGTTTAAACTCTGAATACAGTTGAGCTGCCAGTGTTTTGTTATGCGCTAGAACTAGAGTAGGGCGCTGCACTTCTTGAATGATATTTGCAACTGTAAAGGTTTTTCCAGATCCAGTCACACCTAAAAGCGTTTGGTATTTCTCATTGGATTCAATACCATCGACCAATTGCTTAATAGCTGTTGGCTGATCGCCAGTGGGATTAAAGTCAGAAGTTAATTTAAATTGCATAGTTGCAAAGCTAAGGCAAACTCAGCGGCAGTGCAAAAGGAGAGAATAAATCTTTTAAAAAATATGAACTAATAATTTAGATAGACCCAACCTGTTTTAGGATCTAGGTTTCTAGAATTCAAATGCAGTACATAAAAATAAGTACCCACAGGCAAGAGATTAGTTCCTTTTAAGGCGCCATTATTAGCTTTTCCATCCCATTTAATATCATTATTTCCTTTAAAAATCAAGCTGCCTGTTCGGTTGTATATCAATAGCTCGTGTTGTAAGTATACATTATAAAGCCCTTGAATATTAAACCAATCATTGTAGCCATCTCCATTGGGAGAAAATCCTTGAGGAATTTCTGGTTCGCAATCGCTTGCAGTTAAATCCAATGAAAAGATCTCATAACAGGGCTCTGCATCTATTTGAATATATACCGTGCTATCATCTCTAGAATAGAGATATTCTGAAGGATTTAATAGCGCTCCTATGTTGTTATATAAATCGTCTAAGGATGCATAAAAATTAGCTGTTTCGATATCAAATGAAGTTTCTATTTCTATTAATACAGAAGTTAAGTTGTAAATAGCTTCATCAATTCCTGTATAACACCCTGTGAGACTTCCTAGTGACGATATCGGAGCTGACTCAATTAATTCAATATTAGTTTCTGTATTGTTGTTAATTTCGTTTATTTCCGAAACGACTCCGTTCCCAGTTCCGTCGTCATCTACTACAACAGACAATGTAAAGTTGTTCGATACACTAGAATCTACAGTTAAACTAATGCTGCCGGATTCACTTGAATTCATCGGAATCTCATTTTGTGTTTGTGTCTGCCCTGTAAGAAGTCCGTTCGCGTAGAATGCAACAGGTGTATTTGCAGGAAGTAGCTGTGTACTATTGGTGTTTAGTATAGTATACTCAACGAGTAGTTCGCGAGAATTACAGGCTTTATCAATATTATCAATAACTACGGTTGCATCAGGAAGTTGACTGTTTAAAACCGTTATTATATTATTAACCATTACTAAATCCTGACCTGAAGTTAATTGTATGACTGCAGAGGAGTCTCCAATATTAATGGTATTCTGAATGGGATAAAAGTCAATATCCATATTGAACAGGTTAGACTCGTTTGTGAAACTGTTCGTGCCATTAAAAGCATTATTAGCAGGGTTTAAAGGCGGGTTACTTAATGTAATACCGTTCATTTGTAACACTTCGTTTACCGCTAATCCAGCATCTCCTTCCCAGGCTAAAAATCCAATTTTTGCACCTGTTGTGTCTAAGACATTGAGGTTGTTTAGTTGAATTGTAATGTTTTCTGGGACACTTTCTAGGCCATCATAGATGTTAATTTGATTTAGGGGTAAGTTGGGATCCGAATATATTATTATTATGGCCCATCCAGCAAAATTGGTGCCGGTTGAACAATATGATTCAGAAATATCTATTTGTTCTAAATTGCTAAGTGTGTATGTACCATTTTCTTCAGTTTGAATCAGTTCTGTAACGTCTGTAAAAGCAGCAAAAAACTGTCTACTTGCATCTAAGGTGTATTCAAAAGTTCGGTCGGGAGTAATTGGTGTTGTATTTAAGGTCACATTGAAGTCTCCTGTTCCTGATCCAGCCCAGTACAAATAAGCGGCTTCGATAGTTTGAGTGTTAGATAAGTTTAAAGTAGCCGAAGATGAGGTGTTAATTGTACAGTTGAAACTCGAATTGTTTTCAACCGTATTTAGGGTGTTTCCAATTGCCGTATAGTCTAAATGCCCGTTTAATTGGTTGAAAAGAGAAATTTCTTGACCGATTACAAGGTTAATTGTGAAACAAAAAAGATAAAATAAATAAATTTTATTAAAATAAAACATAAAACAAAGATATCATTTTAATTAAGAATTCTAACGCTTCAAAGTAAAGTGGCCTTTATACTCAAATGTTTTTTCTAGGGTCTTAATTGTTGCTAAAAACCAATAGTCATTACTAGGCATATCATTGCCATTATAGGTGCCGTTCCATCCCCCTGAATTATGTGTTATTTTGTTTAGCACTTTACCAAACCTATCAAAAATTAATATACTTGATCCTGGAAGTGTTTCAATACCAACAATATTCCAAGTATCAAAATAGCCGTCGCCATTAGGAGTGAAAAACTTTAGTGCGTTTATAACAAGTACTTGTTTAGTGGTTTCGTTGCATGCATTTAAATCAACAACAGTTATGGTATGATAGCCTGTTGATACGTTATTGAAAAAGTTGGAGGTTTGTAGAGGTCCATTATCTAATTGAAATTGATAATCTCCAATTCCTTGAACCCCAATAGTTATGGAGTTTTGATCAGTAAAGCCTATAACTTCAGTAAATTCAATTATAGGTTTTTGAGATTCGATGACGTCAAAGTTGTCAGAATTTGTACACCCTTTTTGAGAGGTTACTGTGACAGAATAATCACCAATTTCATTAATAATAATTTCGCTACTAGTTTGGCTAGTTGACCAGAGATATGTATCACTTGTATTAAATGTTTCAGCGCTTACTACTAGGGGTAAGTCATCTAAACAGATCACTTGATCGGAAATATCTACGATCGGCAAACGATTTACAGTAAGGCTAAACTGTGTTAAACTAGAGCAGCTTGTTGTGTTAGTCGTCACTTTAGCAATAATAGTTTCTGTGTTTGTAGCATTGTATATTGATCCTAATGAGTTTGAACTATTGAGCGCATCTGCAACAGTTTTATAATATTCAACTGAGTAGTTTGTGGGGCTTTGGTTCCCTAATATTTGGGCAGTTTGCTGCGATAAGTCAAATTCTAATTCTCCATCATTTCCATCATCACAGTTTTCCAAATTTTCAGCTTGATTAGCAACAGGTAAAGGCCTTGAGATGAAATCAAAACTGTGTATGTAATAACAGTTTGTAGTTATAGTTTCAATTCTTACAAATAATGATAAAATTGCGAATTCTGAATTAAGTATACTAATTGGGTCTGTTTTACTTTCTGCGTTATTAAAAGTTGTATAGTAACTAATATTTAAATCGTTACTTTCTGAAACTAGTGTGTCATTTATTTCTGATAGCTCAAAATTTTCAGCCTCATCTACACAAATTTCATAGCTTGAAATTGTATTAATTTCAGTAGGTAATATCGAAGTTAAAGTTAAGGCAGCTGATGTATAACATTGTGTAACGGTATTGAGTACTTTTATATAAACGATTTCTGGGTTAGTTGTTGTTTCAAACGCTTCAGGGTTTGTTATTTCATCTGTGTTATTTTCAAGATCTTCTAAATTGTGGTAATAGCTCGATTCAAGAAAATTTTGTCGCACATCAAAAATATTGATTTCATAAATAGAAATATCAAAAACATTAAGCCCGTCGAAGTCCGTGTCACATTGATTTATAAGATTATTTTCTTGTTCCACTTTTGGAGTTGATAAAATATTAACTCCAAAGCTTTCAACTAGATAACATCCATTCAAACTATTCTCTATCCGAACAAAAAGTATTTGCGGGTTAGTGGTGTTTTCATAATTCAATGGCAGGGGGTTAGAGTTGTTTTCGGCATGTTCAAGTGTGGTATGAAATGAAAAAATAGGATTAGAACTTATTCCATCATTTAATTTTGCAATAATTTCGTTAAAGTCAATTTCATCACTTCCGTCAATGTCTCCGTTATCACATTTTATGACATCAATATTATTTGTGATATTATATTCAGGAACCTTAGTGATATCAATAACAAATGAGTCTAATGAAAAACAATTACTGTCTGTGATGTTATCTACTTTTACGAATATTGTTTCTGGAAAACTATTTGCCGTGTAAGGTTGGTTTTTGTTTATTAGCTGATTGTAACTACTATCCTAATAATAAAACACTTCCATTCCTGTTTGCTCATTTAGAATTTCATCATCTTTAGTATTAAATAAATACGTTGGGGTGTTAAAATCATCTACGCACACATTATATGTTTGTATGTTATTTATAACAGGTAATGTATTCACAATTATATCTAAAGGAACAATTATAGGGCAATTTAGGGTAGAGCTATTTTCTTCTACTCTAATATAAATTTGTTTTCTATTAGTATCAAATGAATTAGTGTTTATTATTGGAGATATCTCATTTGTTGCATTTTGTAAACTTCAAAATTAATGGGCATTATACTATAGCAATCATTAGTTAAATCTAAAATTCTTGCAAATAACTGTATACTTGAAGCACTAAAGTTAGATGCTAAAGGGTTCGTGTCCGTTTCTGCATCCGTTATCGATGAATAATAACTTACTTCTAAATTTGTGTCTCCTCCTGTAATAGAACTACTAAAGGACATTATATCCAAAAGGGTAAATTCATTTCTATCGGAATATCCAAAAGGGTAAATTCATTTCTATCGGAATCATTATCACAAACGATAAATGGGTTTAGCTCAGGCAGAGCAGGCTTAGAATTAACAACTAAGTTAATTGGTGAATAGGCCAAGCAATCAGATTCACTTTCTAATCGCACATATACAATTTGTGGGTTCGTGTTGTTTTCAATACTAGTAGTAATTGTATTTTCATTTGCTATTGCATCTTCAAGCGAATAATGATAAGAGAGGGTGTAATCAGCTATTGGTGCCGCCGCTATAACTTCAGCATTTTTAATTGTTAAATCAAAAACTTCTATTTCATCGCCGTTGGATTCACATACTACAAAGTCTGATATAGCTCCAATACTTTGTTCTGTAGTTAGAGTTACATTGATAGAGTCTTGCAGTTCACACTCGATATTATTTAAGGAAACTTCTACTTTTACGGAGTAATTCCCTGATTCAGTTGCAATGTATTCAGCGCCACTATTGGCAGATATTAGTTCGTCATTTAAATACCAATCATAAATCGCAGAAGAAATTTCATCTTGAAAATTAGCATTTAAATTTACAGAGTTTGAACATTTAATGATGTCTTCTCCTAAATCTAAATAGGGTTCGATAGTCGTCGTTTTTAAAAATACGGCTGAGTCAAAATTTTCATCAAAACCATCCGCTATAATTAATTTTACATGGTAAAGAGTATTAGGAATGACTTCAGCTACTGAAGTATTAGTAACTGTACGACCATCAAAATTAGTATCTCCAATGCTATAATCATCAAAATAAGATTCATTTTCACTTTCACAAAACCCAAATATTTGTGGATGGATATTTCCAGGGCTAAAAAGCACATTGTCGGCACCAATAGTGGCTATGTTGGTATAGGGTTGACTGCTGTTCGCTTCTTTAATAAGAAGTGCAAAAACATCTTCATTATTACAGATATAATCAACTTGTAGATATTCTTCTGAAGCTAAGATATATTGAAACTCAATAAAGTTTGTGGCGGATACGATATCAAATTCTACCGAGGTTGCATTAAATGAGTTAGTAGATAAATAAGGATCCAAATCAGGGTCAGACCCCCAGTCACTAGTCCCCTGATTTAAGTTTTGATTAACGACCGAATTTCCTGCATAATTTGCATCTCCAGTCGATAAGATAATTCCGTTTTCAAAAGGAAATGCTGAATCTGACTTTGTAAAAGTTCCAAAACTAGATAATCCGCTTTGGCTTCCATTGATAAAAGAACTTACTTTTGAAACTTCAATGCACCCTTCAAATAGATGCACTTCTAATAATTCATTAAGTGAGATGGTGGTGTCAATTAAGACATTTTGGGCATTAACCAAAAATATATTAAATAGTAATAATAATAAAACTTTTTGCATTGACGTTAAGATTAACAATATTAAACAACCCATATCTAAGCAATCAAAATAAATTGGTTATTTTGATTTAAAAAAGGGTAATGAAATTAATTGTAATCTAACAATTTAAATATAATACTTTTTTTTGTTTTATCGTCTATCTTTTTAAAGTAAAATGGCCTGTAAAAGTTCTATTATCTGGGAGTTTAACAGAAAACCAATAGTCTGAATTAGGTAACAGAGCTCCATTGAATGTGCCGTCCCAACCTCCATCAAAGGCATTTATTTGAGTCAATAGTTTTCCAAAACGATCAAAAATATAAACCTCACTATTTATTTGATTAGGCGTGTTTATTCCATACACATGCCAGGTATCGTTAAACCCATCGCCATTAGGGGTAAAGAATTTAGGAAAACCAATAACTGAGATGTTATTTTCTACGATTCCACATCCGTTTTTATCTCTCACATAGATCGTATGAAACCCAGGGGTTACCATGGAGAAAAGATTGGAATCTTGGTAGGTTGTTAGGGGGCTGTCTAAGGCGTATTCGTAGTCGCCTTCTCCAGAAACAGTTACTGTGACAGTATTGTTTTCTATTCCGTCAATCACCTCAATCATTTCAATGGAAGCAGTGTCTGATGGGAGGACTGTTAGAGTTCGAGTTTTTGAACATCCATTGGTATTTGTTACAGATACCGTGTAGTTCCCTGGTTCATTTATCTGAATTTCCGATGTTGTTTCTCCTGTAGACCAGTTATAATAAAACATATTAAAATCACCTTCTAAAAGTCCAGCGCTTAGATTAATCGTATTTGGATAATCATTTAAGCAGTAAACCAATTCATCAGAAATTTCAATTTGTGGGAGTTCATAAACCACAAGTTCGACTGTATTGATTCCGTAACAATTAACCCCTTCTTCTATACGAGCAAATATAACCTGACTATTTTGGGTGTTATTTGTGTAATTAGTTGGTAGAGTGCCTGTTTGTAAGACCGCATCTTGGTAAGTCTCATAATAGCTTACGTTGAGGTTAGGGGGGAGTCCAGCGAGAACACCACTAGTAGCATCACCAAGATTGAAACTGATAAAACCATCTTCTAAACCGTCTGTATCGCATTTGGTAAAGACCGAGTTTTGACCTGCGTCTGCGCCTACATTTAAAATCAACTCGGATACATTATAACACCCAGTTTGAGTGTCTAAAACCTGTACATATAAGGTTTCTGGATTTGTAATATTAGTGTAATTATCTCCACTAAAATCATTAGACGCGTCTATTTCTGCGTCTACTCTGTTTTTATAGAACTTCAAGCTACTATTATTAGCCATGTTAGTTGCCTCGTCATAAACAGCATTCAGATTGAAAGTTGAGGTGTCTTGAGAAAATTCGCTCTCAGCACATTGTATTAGGGCAGTGTCATTAGCTATGGGTAGTGGACTGTATTCAATTTCAATACTTCCATAACTCGTACATCCAGAGTTTAATAAAACCTCCACTCGATACACTCCAGAAGCATCAACCACGAGATTACTGTCTGTAATCCCTGGAATGAGGTTATCATTTTTATACCATTGGTAAGCGACAGCATCATTTTGTAGGGCCTCTAATGTAAGAGTTTCGTTTTCACACAAAGGATTGTTTGTAGCGAATAGGCGATCGGTCCCTAGGTCTGTCCCAAGTTCAAAACTATTTGCTTCTAAAAATACCGCTGAATCGTATCTGTAGTTTTGTTCATCTGCTATGACTAATTTGACGTTGTAAAGTTCGTTAGGTATGATGGTAGCAGTGGCCGTAAGAACCGCCGTTTGTCCATTAAAATTAATGGGGGCAGAACTTGCATTCCAACTCCCAAAGTAGGTTTCATTAATTGCTAGACATTCTCCAGGAATTTCTGGATGAACAGTAGTTACTTTAACGGGCGTTTCAGTGTTGGGTACTGTGGCAATATTTGTGTATAGCTGCTCACCGTCTTTACGAATTAAAAATCCAAATAAATCTGAATATTGACAGGTGCTTAAATCACCTTCTTGGTATTCTTCGGAAGCAAATAGATATTTAAAACTAATCTGATTTGCAGCAGCAGAAAAATTAAATTCTATAATTGTAGCATTTAGAGTATTGATCTCGTTTAGGCTTGTTTCTAAGTCTAAATCACCAGACCAGTTAGGCGCATCATCATCACTTAAAGTTGCATTAGGACCTCCTACATTATTAAGTTTTCCGGTACTTAAAACGATGCCAGTTTGTAATGGGAAACTACTTCCAGAAGCGTCAAAATAGCCATAGCTCTTGTCAGATGAACCAAAATCGCCTCCAACCACATTAGTTACCACTAAGTTTTCGATACATGGACTATTAATAAGGATGTCCTCAATAAGTTCTTGAGGAGTGTAACTGGTACTTGACACTTGTACATTCTGAGTGAATGCAGAAAGTGAAAGTAAAAGGAAACTAAATTGGCAGTATTTTTTCATCTTAATACCACAAAGATACAAATTGATTCCTCTCAATTGATTTTAAAAATAGAGATATTCTGAAGCGTCTAGCTAAATAATTAGAATCTTACATTGATGAAAGAAATGGAGTTATTATTGAGATAAAAGAATTTTTATAAGTCTCTCTTTTTTAGCAATCTATACGATGAATACACAAAAATAGCAGTCCATAAAAGGACAATCATAATAGTGTCAAAGTGAACAGAATAGTCATAAACGATGTCTGTATTTCCAGGAAACTTAGTCATTGCAATACGTTGAAAAGGTTGCTTGATAAGGTTCGACATCGATGTTAGCGGTAAAAAGTTTTGTACTTTTTGAGCTAATTCAAAACTACCTTTCCATGTAATAATCCCTAAAATAATCCATTCTAAAATCAGATCTACAAATAGAAATGCTAATGCAAATGCATATCGTTTTGCTAAGACTCCTAAAAATAAACAGAACGAAAAGAACCCAACAAGCTTCACAAAATAAGCAACTAAAAATTCCATTTGTTGAATAATAATATGAAATTCATTGTAACTGGAATAGACAAGCCCTAACACTAACGACAGAATAAAGATAATTACTGTTGAAACTATAGAGAAAAACAGGATGACATAAAATTTAGAGAGAATAAATTCTTTTTTACTAAGTCCGTCAATCAGGTTTTGTTTGAGGGTTTTATTACTGTATTCGTTCCCAATCATCGACACAACAACAATCGCAAAAAAGAATTTAAATAGTGCCGAAAAAAAGGTGGTGATATGCCATATGATAGGGAAATTAAAAATCCCTAATTCTCCGAGTTCAAGCGTGAAAAATCCAAAAAAATTGATTTTTATAGCGGATAATAGGATCACACAAAGTGGAAGTATAAAAGAGGTAAATATTAATATTTTACTAGTTCGGTTTAGTAAAAGTTTTTGAAGTTCTATTTCTAGCAGTCGTCTCATTTGTTCTCGGTTAATTGTAAAAATTGCTCTTCTAGACTTTCTTTCCTTTTTACTAAATGGCTAAGAACGATTCCATTTTTAAAAAGTAATTTATTGAATTCTTCAGCATCCATTGGAAGCGTTAGAAATGCGGTAATCAAATCAGCTTCAGATTTTGTGTGTGAAAAATTGGGATGTGAATCCAATAATTTAATTAAGTCGTATTTTTGGGTTGTTTTAAGTTCAAAAAACCCATTGCTTGAAATTAGCTCATCAACTCTTCCAGAAAAGAGGTTGACGCCTTTATTAAGAACAACCACGTGACTGCATACTTTTTCAACTTCGTCTAACAAATGAGAGGCTAGGAGAATTGTAGTCCCGTTTTGTGCAATAGTTTTAATTATTTCTCTAATTTGATGTATGCCTTGTGGGTCTAATCCATTGGTTGGCTCATCTAAAATTAAAATTTCAGGGTCATTCAAAAGGGCAGAGGCAATTGCAAGCCGTTGTTTCATTCCTAATGAAAAACTGCTAAAATCATGGTCTTTTCGATCAATGAGTCCTACAATTTCTAAAGTTTTATCAATTGAATCATAAGGTATCTCCTTGATTTTACAAACCAATTTAAGGTTTTGGAAGGCAGACATATAGGGGTAAAAGTTTGGACGTTCAATAATAGCTCCCACCTTTTTTAACGCTTGATGTGTTGTTAAATCGCCTCCATACCAAGAAAAATCACCTGAGGTTTTATTAACGACGTTTAAAACAATTCCTAGGGTTGTGGACTTGCCACTTCCATTAGGGCCTAAAATCCCGTAAACATTGCCTTTATCGATGTTAAAACTTAAGTTTTTTACAGCTGTAAGGTGGCCAAATTTTTTTGTTAGATTTGATATTTTTAAAATAGAATCCAATTCTTTATATTTTGATTAGTTACTATGTTTATAAGACTATAAATAGACTTAATTGTTACAAGTTAAAAAATAAAACCTAATTTTGGGTTTCAAGTTGAATTATGAAAGACGATTTAAAAATATCTCTTAAAAAACCCTCTTACCCTGTAAGTCCGTTACTAAAAGCCTACTTGCAAAAATTTAACCGTACCATTCGTTTGCCAATATTTTATGACGATTTACTTCGGTTTCAAGGGGCTGTTGAGGTTTTTGATAAAAACGATAAAAATACATTTTGGATTCGAACCTATTACAGTGAATCTGAACGAATTGAGATTGACTTGAACCTCAAAAGAATTTACACCACGTTACATTCAGATGGAAATCAAAAAATAATTCCTTTCTTAAATGTCGATGCTATTGATTATTGTACTTTTGGAAATTCCAAACCTTTTCGTATTAAGATTAGAAATATTCTCAATGATAATTACGCTTATTTTTATGTAAAAAAAGCAGATGCTTCTAGAATATATGGTCTTGAACTAGAACATATGTTGTCTCCACATAACTTAAATTTTCTTGTGTACAATGACACCTTAATTGAAGAGCACATCACAGGAATACCGGGCGATGAGTTTATAGAGAAGATGTTACCAAGTTGCACAGCTTCAGAAAAGTCACAAATTGCAAAAGAATTTGTAAAGTTTAACGAACGTTGTATGATTCGCTTACTGGGAGACATGCGGTCGTATAACTATGTGATTGTGCCTACACATGATTTTGATCATGTTGTATATTCGATACGTGCTATTGATTTTGATCAACAATGTTTTGAGGGTAAATTCAATGTATACCGTCCGCAGTTTTTTAAAGAAAATTTCAAAATGGTTGATTTGGTCTCTGAAAAATTCGAAAAGATGTCCATTAATCAATACAAGTTAGAAGAACGCTCTATAATTGCCAAGCGTCTTTTGAGTTATAAGAATCGAGTTGAGAGACTGATAAAATCTATGATTGCAGACACGATCTCTACCCCAGAGCACGAAGCCTTATTGAAAGCTAAAATATTTGAATATACGAAAGACCCTAAGTTTTTAAAGTGTAAAAATATGGGAGAAATACTGAAAAATGCATTAGGATTTGTAAAACGAAATTACGAAACAGAAAATACTGAAATCGTATTTTAATTCCAGTTTTCGTCAAAGTCTAGTTGGTCATAATCTTCACTGTCATAGCCATCACTGAATTCATCGAAATCATCTTCATTTTTATCAGCTTCGAATGTTTTTTCAGGCGCTTCACCAGGGACTTGTCCGTGGACAAATAATAGATTAGGGTAGTCGGTCCCTTGTGCTTCTTCAACGACTTCTGCAAGCTCAACTAAAAAGGTCCACATGCTCAAAAAATCATATACATAGATTAATTTGGTTCGTGATTCTGATACAGAAGAATCGATACTAGTTTCATTCATTAGTTGAATATCAGTTCCTCCTTCACTCATATCAAACAAAGAGATTTCTTCACCTTGGTTCCAGTCATCGTCACTTATGTAAAACGATGCCATTTCACTTCCATCGAACCCAAAAGATTGAGTGATCACGTTATGTAAGTCTTCAAGAGAATCTGTTTTTCGAATTTCTATATCTCTAAAAATATCTTCTTTGGTATCGTTGTCTAAAACAACTCTAAATCTATAAATCATAGGTCAATAATATTGTACAAATATAAGTTGCATTTTTGTTATGCGAGTTGGTTTTGTCTTTTTTTGTGAAGGCACTCTAGAAGGACATAACATTGAATTCCAAATAGGAGGGATGCAATTACTAAATGTATGGGCTGACTTAAGAAAGGAAAGTCAAAATAATACATCATTATTCCGGTAGACACCTCTAAAAGCACACAGTAAATGACTAATTTTAGTTTGTTAAAACCAAGGCCTTTAGATTGGTTTAAGTACCACAGATATCCATTTAAAAACAAAACTAAGATAGATGTTGAACGGTGGATATAAAAGTTGAGTGTAGGTGATTCTAGCCACAAAGCATTCTGATAGCCAATCAGTTTTGTTTGCTCGTCTACAAACTCACGAACTTGAGTGCCTAAAATAATTTGCACGAGTGATAGCAGGAGTGCAAAAACAAGAATGTTATAAAACTTAGGATGATACTTCTGGGGTTTATAACTAGACTTGGATGCAAATATAAGGTACAAAATAAAAGCGACTATGAGTAAAGCCATGACCATGTGAACGGTGATCTTATAAGGGGCTAAGTTAGAGTCTACCACTGTTTTACCTAACCAAGCTTGAAAGCCCATACCAAACAAAGTGAGCATGGATATTAAAGGAATCCATTTATTTTTTTTCCAAAACCAAAAAGATAAAACTGAAAAAATTAAAAGAGGAATACCCGACAAAGCACCAATCAATCGATTGATGTATTCGACCCAAGTATGAACGGGATCATAGGCTACATAGTCGTGTTTGCTATAGATTTTCCAATTAGCAGTGTCAAATGTGTCTTCTGAAGTGAAATCTTTTTTTGCTACTAAAAAGGCTTCATGTTCCACAAGGATCATCATTCCTTTTTCATAGTTGTTGTTAGGTTCAAACAGCAACTGTTTGCTTTCGGTAGGAGGGATGTAATAGCCAAAACATTTTGGCCAATCAGGACAGCCCATTCCTGAGCCTGTCATACGTACAATCGCCCCTGCCACAATAACAAAGTAGATGAGTACTAATGAAATTTTTGAAAGCGTTCTAAACTTATTTTTCATTGGCTGTAGTTAGTCCTAGTTCGGTCCCTTTTTTTAACATCAAATCAAAGGCTTTTTTAGGGTCATTGCTAATAATGCCATCCAATATTGACTCTTTTATGTATTCTTTAATAATTCCTATTTCTCTAGAGGGGCCTAAATCAAATGTCTTCATGATTGTTTCCCCTGAAATTGGTGGCTGAAAGTCCCGCAATCGATCGCGTTCTTCAACTTCTACTATTTTTTCTCGAACCAATTTAAAGTTGTTGTGGTATTTCTTGAATTTATAGGAATTCTTAGTGGTAATATCCGCTTCACATAAGGTCATTAAATCTTCAACAAATTCTCCAGCATCAAAAACCAAACGTCTTACAGCAGAATCGGTGATATTTTCTTGCGCTAAAACGATCGGTCGCGAACTCATGAAAACGAGTTTTTGGACGTATTTCATCTTGTCGTTCAATGGCATTTTAAGCCGCTTGAATAAGTGATAAACCATTTTAGACCCCTTTAATTCGTGTCCGTGAAAGGTCCAGCCTACTTTTTTACTAAATCGTTTGGTTGGAGCTTTTCCAATATCATGCAGCAGAGCGGCCCAGCGAAGCCAAACGTTTTCAGTGTAATTAGAGATATTATCAACGACCTCTAGAGTGTGGTAAAAGTTGTCTTTATGCTTTTGTCTTTCCACTTCATCAACGCCTTTTAAGGCTGTTAATTCAGGTATGATATAATCCAATAGCCCTGTTTTTTCAAGAAGTAAAAAACCAATTGAAGGTTTTTTACATTCTAAGATTTTTTGGAGTTCTACATTTATGCGTTCATTTGTTATGATTTCAATCCGCTGCGATTGGTCTTTTATCGCTTTAAGAGACCCAGCTTCTATGGTGAAATCTAATTGTGATGCAAACCGAATAGCTCTCAGCATTCTCAAAGGATCATCACTGTAAGTAATCGCAGGTTCTAAGGGTGTTTTGATGCATTTTGACGTAAGATCACTTATGCCTTCAAACGGATCTAATAGATCGCCGTAGGTAGCTCTATTTAAGCTAATGGCCATTGCATTGATTGTAAAGTCTCTTCGATTTTGATCTTCCTCTAAAGTACCATCTTCTACTGTGGGGTTTCTACTATCTTCTGTATAGGATTCCTTTCTAGCTCCTACAAATTCAAGATCAACGCCTTCGAATTTAATCATTGCGGTTCCATAGGTCTTGAAAACTTGAACTTTGGGAGAGTTAGGTAAATTTTTTGAAACGCGTTTAGCAAGTTCAATTCCACTTCCTATCGCCACAATGTCTATGTCTTTTTTTGCACCACGATCTAATATAAAGTCACGTACAAAACCTCCAATGACATAAGAGTCAAAACCAAGTTGCTCCGCTGATTTAGAGATGACCTCAAAAATTGGAGCTGAAAGTGCTTGTTTGTAATTC
>Ga0209199_1001838_pt1 | contig 24079 bp, 28 predicted proteins | sample COGITO_mtgs_1105_7_FD_184805 | JGI IMG/M metagenome (GOLD analysis project Ga0209199, IMG submission 184805) | Pelagic marine microbial communities from North Sea - COGITO_mtgs_110523 (SPAdes) (version 2) | ecosystem: Environmental > Aquatic > Marine > Epipelagic ...
ATTAGCACGTAACCAGTCACCAGCCTCTCTCCCCATTTGGTCCGTTCCCTTGAAGTTGGCACCGAATTCCCTTGCCTCCTCTGGAGTCAAATATATATTACCTCTAGTGATAGTACCACCGAGATTACTCTTAAAATCATCAGGGTAACTACCCTCAATCTCTATTCGATTCGCCATTTTAGCTAACATCTCCGGAGACATAGGACTACCAGCATTCTTACCAAACTTCTCTGCATAATCTTCCGCGCGGTCCATTTTAAACTCATTTACATCCTCAGGCAAACCCGGGGCACTAGCTACACCATCCGCGTCTTGACTCCCGTCAACAACAGATTCAGCATCAGCACTATCCACTCCCGCTTCCATGGCGTCATTGCCGGTGGTGAGCTCACCGACACCAGCCTTGGCTAAGGTTTCATCACCTCCACCTAAACTAACATCACCGAACAAATCCTTAATAACTCCTCCTGCCATCTTACCGATAGCAGCAGTGATAGCAGCTTTACCGAACGATTTAACCGGGCTTTCACCTGCTAACATTCCGTACACACCTCTCAAACCAACACCTATCACGAAAGCACCTGGCCCGCCTACTGAAGTCGCTGCTACTAACAGAGCCGTCAATCCTCCTATGATAAACGTTGCTTTGGCCTTATGCTTCTTGGCATATTCACTAAACTTGGCCATAGGTTCAGCCAATTTTGGATATTTTGTAGTTATTTGTTTTCTTAAATCTTCGTACTTTGCATCAAAGTCCCTCAATGGACCACTCTTCTGATACATTTGTTCAATTTTATTAGATATTGGAGAGATCACCTTTCCTACTAATGGTAAAACTTTGTCTTGAGCAAATTGACCAGCTTTGCCCATCAATGAAGAATCCTTCACTTCAATCTGACCGAAAGAAGCTAACTGTGCTTCTATCTCAGTCAACGACTTACTAATCGTATCATCCGGACCGAACCCAAGCTTGGTGATATCGTTTTTATGCTGAGCTACCATTGTACCTATATTTTTCTTCAGGTCGTCAAATAAGCTCTGCAATTCTACATTCTTCCCGGTGTTGTCACCCGCAGGAGCTCCACTCATCTTAGCTGCGGCTCCAGCAACAGAGCCTTTGATTTTCGCTTTGGCTCCACTCAAACTAAACTCATTAATCACATTATCCATTATCAAACCATACATCAAGTTGTATGACTCATTTATTTGACCTCGCTCCGCGGAGGAGTAACTAGAAAATCCCTCCAAGATAATCTCTGGGCGCATGCAGGTTCTATTGTAATTGAGCTGCTCTATAACACGCTCTGATATTAGTGTTTTCATTATAATGTTAATTGGTTCGAGTTAGGCTGACATTGTACGTTGGTTAGCTGGATTTCGTGGTGGTTTTGGTTTAGCTGGTTGTACTGGTATCGTACGCTGGGTAGTCGGGGTTAGTGGTGGTTGAGCTGGTTGTGCCGGTGCTTGTGCCGGTGCTTGTGCCGGTGCTTGTGCCGGTGCTTGTGCCGGTGCTTGTGCCGGTGCTTGTGCTGGTGGTTGAGCTTGCTGTGGCTGAGCTTGCTGTGGCTGAGCTGGTTGTGGCTGAGCTGGTTGTGGAGTCGCCTCCGGTTGAGCTTGATGTGGCTGTTTTGATTGATATGATTGTATTGTTTTCTCTATAGTCGTATGTAAACCTCTCATGCGGTCAAAAAACTCCCCACTCTCCGGAGATATGGCATCTAGCTGTTTCCTGACATCATTAATATCAGCAGCACCTAAGGTCTTGATCAACCTATTATTGAAATTATTCATCTCCTTGTCAAATCGTTTATAAAATGAATTATTTATTGCATTAGCCTTGTTATCACTAGCTGAGAACTGTGGTTGACTGTTACCAGATATAACATTACTCGCGCCTTGAACGGCACCAGCTACTTTCGCTTTGGTTCTATCCCATATTCCCTCCTCTAGTGAGATAACACCCTCACATACTAATTTATATGCGTCCTCTAACGCCCTGTTATCTCTCTGGTGCTTACTCATAACATTATTTATATTAAGTTGCCTTCATTTTATATAGTTCATATAATAAAAACTATGGATAAATGTATTGTACCGTTAAGTGGTGGTTTAGACTCCACAGTGATATATCATCTCGCGAGGTCAAAAGGATACGAAATACAGGCCGTTGGGTATGATTATGGACAGAAACACAGAGACAAAGAATTGGCATGCGCACAAAAGACAATACACAGAACCAAACAAGAGAACCTCAAGATACTAGATCTAAAGTTCTTCAAAGACATTGTGACAACTAGTGCTCTGACTAATGATGATATTGATGTTGCAAAAGCGAGAGATGTGTTAGGAGACCCACAAACTGTCAATTACGTACCTAACAGAAACATGATGATGTTGTCTATATGCACAGCATATGCAGAATCAATTGGCGCCAGTACCGTGTTCCATGGATCTGCTCTTGTTGACAGTCAAGCAGGATTCTGGGATGGTAGCAAAGAGTTTCTAGAAGCGATCAACAACGTAAATCAATTGAACAGACGCGATCGAGTCACAATAGAAGCGCCTCTGATTGACAAGAGCAAAGCTGAGATCATCAGAATGGGTGTCGAGCTAGGAGCAGACTTCTCTAATACATGGACTTGTTATGAAGGTAAAGACGAGGCATGTGGGGAGTGCACGGCATGTAGTTCACGTATTCAAGGATTTTTAGAAGCTGGTTATATTGACCCAATACCATACAGCAGAGAAATACCATGGAAGTCACACAATTGTGTTGCGATAAACAGTTAGCTCAGCTATAATATAACTATGTGCGGTATTTTCGGTTCAACAATATTTAAAAATTATGAGAAATTATACATTGCTAATCGCGAGAGAGGTAATTTCTCGTATGGTAGCTTATACACAACAAGAGGCCGGGAGATTTACATCCGAAAAGATCCGAATGTGGTGGATCTTACCGGTGATTACGCTTTCTCAGGTGATTACAATCAATTTTTAGGTCACACACAAGCTCCTACATCGTCCAATCGCGAGTTCAGCCCTGTAACAAGCCATCCATTTGAAGACTTCTATTATATAGTGGCTCATAACGGTGTCTTGCAGAATGACAGACAATTAGTAGAGGAGTTGATGCCAGATCATTACAATTCAGTAGATAGCTCAGTGATACCAGCTTTAATATCATTAGTATTTGAGTTTAGCGAGGAATTCTTAGGTGAGGAGTTAGATGAAGGCAAGAGAACAGCTGAGATTGTGGCTTTAGAAAAGGCTTGTAATCAATTGCAAGGAACCTTCGCATGCTGGATATACAGCAAGCTGACCGGATGTACATTCCTGGTGAGAAGCGGCAGCACGTTGTTTGGTAATACTGACACCGGTGAGTTTAGCTCCATCAAAGTGCCTGGTATTGTCGAAGAAGAACTCAGAGAAGGTGTCATATATTGCTCAACTACGGAAGGATTAGCGACATGCGGAGAATTCCAATCAAACAGCCCATTTTTCCTATGAACGAAATGAGAAAGATATTAGTAGTCACTTGCTCCAAGGGTGACGGAAGAGATTCAATGTTAGCGAAATCTCTCAATGAATTAAAAAACGATGTGACTGTTGTTATCAATGCTAACAACAAGTCTGGTTTGTCACAAGCATACAACAGACAGTTAACAGCAGAAAATCTAATCAAACATGATATTGTGTTGTTTGTGCATGATGATGTGTTTATCGATGACCTGAAATTGAAAGGTAAGCTGTATACTGCGATGAATCAGATGAAGTACGATATTGTAGGACTAGCTGGTTCTAGCAAAGTGAAAATCAAACAACCATGCTTGTGGCACGTCATGAGTGAACGTGAAGACATGTCAGGTGCGGTGTCACATCCAATCAATGATAGTAGTCAGTTAGGAGTGACTAGCTTCGGTCCATGGCCTAAAAGATGTCTTGTGATTGATGGATTGTTCATGGCTGTAAATCTGAAGAATGTATTGCAGGCTGGATGGAAATTTAATGAGTCGTTCAAATTTCATCATTACGATCTCTCGAGTTGTTTAGATGCGAACAAATTGAAACTCAAAATAGGAACATATCCTATTCATGTCACTCATGCGAGCCCAGGCTTGAGAGACATCAACGATAAAACATTTCAAGAGTCACAACAAATATTTTACAATCAATACAAGAATGAATAAAAATTCACTAGATGGAGACTTCTATGAGGTCGTTATAGCTTACAATATGCTAACAGATGAAGCATATCTGTCAAGTATAGTTGATCACTTAGATGGTAAGTTCTTTAGCAATAAAGATATCAAGAACGTGGTACAGATTGTCACAGACTTCTACGAGAAGAGAAGTGTGTCTCCTACGTTAACTGAAATCAAAGGATATCTGACAACACCAGAATTAAAAAATAGCTTCAAAAGTGTAGCAGCATTATTCGAAGGATTTGACAGACATTTCAACAAGGATGAGCTTTACGAGAACACAGAAAAATTTCTCAAAGAGAAAGCAGTGTTCAACACATTATTAGAAGTGGCTGATTCAGCTGGCGATCAAGATGTAGATACTAGTAGTATATTAACTAAATTTGAGAAAGCTTGTAACATAACATTAGCTACAGACATAGGTTTAGATTACTTCAATGACATAGAACAACACATAACAGATTTGAACACCAAGGATGATACTATAGCATGCGGCTGGCCTTGGTTAGACAAGAAGTTAGATGGTGGTTTCTTGGAACATGGTAGAGCATTGTATGTGTTCGCCGGTGAGACTAATATTGGTAAGAGTATATTCTTAGGTAACATCGCCAAGAACATTGCTGATCAAGGCAAGACTGTCTTACTAATAAGTCTCGAGATGAGTGAGCTAGTGTATGCTAAAAGAATAACCACAAACTTGACTCAGATACCAATTCGAGCATTGCATCGACGTACTGATGATATTGAAGATTCAGTCAATCAATACAAACAGAATAACAAGAGAGCTCAAATAATAGTAAAAGAGTTTCCTCCTAGCACAGTGAGTTGCAGACACATCAAAGGTTATATCAAGAAACTTATCGACAGAGGAGTCAAATTAGACGCGATCGTGATCGATTACGTTAACTTGCTCAAGAGTGACATAGGAACCAACTCTTATGAACGTATAAAGTACGCGACTGAAGAACTAAGAGCATTATCATATGTATATGAATGTCCTATCATCACCGCGACACAGTTAAACAGAGCTGGTTACAATGAAGTCAATCCTGGACTCGATACTGTTGGTGAGAGTTATGGTTTAGCAGCAACTGCAGATGCGATATTCAGTATATGGAGAGAAGAAGAGGATATTGAGATGGGTGTGATCAAATTAGGTGTGATGAAAAATCGATTTGGTGAGAATTACGGTAGTATCGCTATGGAGATTGACTATGATACGTTGACTCTCAAGGAAGCTAGCGTGCAGTTACAAAACATTGACATGACTGACACTATCCAATCTCTAGACGATCTGTCTATCTAGTTGCAACCGTGAGCACCACTAATAAATATACAATAGACGTGGTGAAAAAATGTATTATATTTTCAGATTGTGATTTAGATGGAATAGGTTCATACTTAGTGTTCCGGTGGTTTACTGGTATGAAGAATGTAGAGCATGAAATATGTTCTCAGTCTAATTTCCGTAAAACGTTCTCAGCATGGTCGATGAAGAACAAAATCGAGGATTACGACAAGGTTTACATATTTGATCTAGACGTGAGTCAAAATAATCTAGACTTAGTTGATCATGAGAATGTATCGATAGTGGATCATCACGACACACACGTGCAGAATAAAGATAAGTACAAAAAGGCCACGACTATATTGTCTGAGTACACATCCTGCTGCAAGTTGTTGTATGATTTGCTGAGAAAGAAATACGAGAAGAGAACATTAACTGATTATCAGAAGTTATTGATATTGATGATTGATGATTATGATAGCTACAAATTACAGGTCAAAGGGTCATATGAGTTGAATGTGATTTTATGGAATTATGTAGGACAACGTGCAGAACAATTCACCAGAGACTTCGGAAACGGATTCAAAGGATTCAATCAATCACATTTAAACATGATCGCTTTGAACAAGAAAAAGGTTGCTCGAGTCATATCAGAATTGCAAGTATTTGAAGGAAAGCTGCCATTGAATGGTAAAAAATATAATTTATTCGCAACAATGGCTAGTGAGAGTCTGAATGAGGTGGCTCACCATGTTATAAACAGTTATGAATGTGACATAGTGATGGTAATGAATATGAATACTAAAAGAGTTAGTTTCAGAGTGAACAAAGAGAAATGCCCGGAAGTTGACTTAGGAAAATTAGCTAGCAGCATAGCAGAAGGTGGAGGTCATCCATATTCTGCCGGTGGTCAATTAACTGATAAGGTACTAACCTTAACGAAACTCTTATCCCCTGTAGTTACATGAACGACATAATAAGCGGAATGATAGGAAATGGTGATCCTGTTAACAATACATATCAAGGTGAATATCTACATCTATTTTTAGGTTTCTGTTCGTATGTTTGTATTGTTAAGAACAAAAAGATGAATCTACCTAATATATTTTTATGGTTGTTGAGAGAGAAAGAGTTGAGAGACACATTCAAGATGGTATGTGATGTCGATACAGATTATGATGTACTCAAATGCTTTCTTAAACATGATCCTACATTGTATAGATCTAAATATATCAGAAACTACATCCAAGCGAATCCAGATTTAAATTTAAAATTTTAGCTTTGACCTCACTAGAGAAGAGAATTTATAACACGTGGCTAGCTACCGTTCGCTCTAAAAACGGTAAACCGTTCAAGTTAAGACAAAAATGGGATGATTTCGAAGCCAAGCCAGAGTACGGACACGTGAGAAAATTAGCCAAACTATTCATGAAATTCGATAATATAAATATCGATGAATTTTTCACCGCTCCATTCAAGGTATATCCAGAGCCGTATGAGTATGATATAAGATTCTACAACACGATGAAAGCGTTAACATGTTACAGAATATACAAAAAGAAATCCAACTCAATGACCACAAAAGAGTTTATGGATAGTCTGAAAACAAAGAAATAATTTTAAAAGTTGCATATAGTTCTATGAGATCATATAATAACTATACAACTAATAACTAAAACAAATAATATATGAGTACATTTACAAAATCTATGTTCGCTAGCATCAAAGATGCACTATCTAAAGAAGGGTCTTCAAACAAGACTGCTGATATCCTCAGAACCAAACCTGGTAACTCGTATGAAGTACGATTTCTTCCTGATATCGAGGACCCAGCCAATACATTTTATCATTACTACAGCCATGGTTGGACATCATATAGTACCGGTCAATATGTGACTGCAGTGAGCCCGACTACTTGGGGTGACAGAGATCCAATCGCAGAACATCGATTGAAAATATACCGTGGTGGTACAGCTGAAGAGAAAGCTAAATCTGAAGCAATTTATCGCCGTGAGAACTGGTTAGTTAATGTTTATGTTGTGAACGATCCTGCTGACCCAGAAAATAACGACACTGTCAAGATCTTGCGATTTGGTAAACAACTTCATAAGATTATCATGGAAGGTATTACTGGTGAAGACTCAGATCAGTTTGGCGAGAAGATCTTCGACTTGTCTGACAAAGGATGTACGTTCAGAATCCGATGTGACAAGCAAGGTGACTTTCCTACTTACGTTTCAAGTAAGTTCTTGTTTCCTTCTGAAATACCAGGACTGGATGATTCTAGAATCAAAGAAATTTACGCTGGAGGTCATGACTTGAAAGAAACTTTCAGGACCAAAACATATGAAGAACTCAAAGCTATGCTTGACGAGCATTTTCATTGTGTTGATCCTAATGAAGTTGTAGCCACCCCAACTCCAGTAGCTGCTCCAGTTGCTAATACTGTTGAGGACGATGACGATGATGAGATTCCAATGGGTGATACTCCTTCTGCATCTGATACTGACGAAGATCCTTTGGAAGATGATAAAGTGAAAGAACTACTTGCCGGTCTAGACGATGCCTGAGAATAACGACCAACCAAATCCATATCAACAAGGCCGGGATCATGAGACTCCAGTCCCTATGGACAGGGAAGATGTCTTGGCAGTCGCTGGTCTACTTGGTACCGTCAATGGTGCATTAGGAGAGATTGATAAAAGAAACCTAGGTGGTGTTCAAGCAAAGCAAATGGACCCAAAGATAGCCTTGCAAAAGATTGCTGCAGCTAATGGTGCAGTGATCGGTCAACCAACTAACCACCAACCACCTCAACACATTCCACCTCAACACATTCCACAACAAGCACACTCAATACCACCTCCAGCACCAATTCCGAGTGCTGGAGTACCGACTCATCAAAACAACACATATACAACTGAATTAGAGAAAAGGGTCAGAGCTTTAGAAGCTGTCGTTGAGAGTTACAAAAAAGTAGAGAAGTTTAAGAGAGGAATCAGTTATAGCATCAACACTGTCAAGATCAAAGGTGAGTTCAAGGACCCGTCGACTATTCTAGATATCATATCAACTGAAATCGCAAAGAACACGAAATCAATCACATTAAAATTAATAGATGCAACAACTCAATCTAAAAAACAAGAGTAGGTTTATCAACAACTTCCTGTCTCCTATAGGAAAGTTAACTGAAAACACAGTCATTAAAGTTCGTAAGAACGAGTACAATACATTGAGCTCATCAAACGATGGTACTCTGATTGTAAACTGCTCGATTGATCAAGATAACGAAGTCGATGAGACTATATTTCTGAACATCCCAGATATAAACAAACTTATAAAGGTATTGTCCTGTATTCCAGATGAAGATATATTTCTCAAGTTTAACAACAATAATATCGAGTATAAGTCCGGAGCCGTAGGATTCAAGTATCATCTATTAGAAGATGGTATCATAGATCCACCATCCGTTGATATTAACAAGATCAAAAAGATTGACTTCCCCTTCCGATTTACTGTTAATGATAACTGCATCAATCAATTGGTGAAAGGTAGTACATTCACGACAGACACCAACAAGATTTACTTCTCTACTGAAGAAGGTAAAGTGTTAGGTACACTGACTGATCATCAACGACATAATGTTGATAGTTACACTCAAGAAATCGCCAGCGAATACAAGGGTGATGATCTAGAGGCACCGTTAGCATTGAGTTTTGAAACCATTCGTATCATAAGTAGCATCCGGTTTGATTCTCTCAAAGTCAATGTGAATCCAACACTAAACGTGTTCTTATTTCAGATAGACACAGATAATACCAAGATTACAGTAGTATCCTCTGGGTATGTAGGATAATTGTTTATATATGAAGAACAAAGTACATACACTATCATACTTCAAAAAGAGGTTAAAGGATTGCGGATACATCGTGTGGGAGATCATGAATAAATATTCTATGGAAGATCCTAGAAAATGGACCGTCATGATCAACCCTAGTATCGAGTCTGTATTTATAACTTGTATAGTCAATAGAGAGCAATTAGGTGACATACCTGAATTTGAAGTGAATGACGGTGGATTGCGATTTCAAAAGAACTTGACACTCAAAACAAACAGCATGGAGGTGCTGATTAACCTGTTATCGAAAAAAGGCATTGTTGCAGACGATAGTCTGTACGCAAAGCCGGTTGAATGATATGCACATGACAACTGAAGACGACGAAACACCTGAATCAAAAAAGCCAACCACTCGAAAGAAGAAGGTAGTGAATAAATCAAAGCCAGTCAAGCAAAAAGGTGATGATGAGTACAAGAGAAAAATACAAAAGGCTCTAGAAGCTAATCTGATTGAGTATGCTCAGAAAAAACGGTTATCTCAGAAACAGATAACAGTTATAAACTCTTTCATTGAGGAGCATTTAAGTTGCTTCGTGTTGTTAGGATACACATGTGCTGGAGAGCCAGTAACATTAGTAAATGCCCCTACAGTCAAGGATAGTGACTCACTAGGCACAGCATTACAAAAATTCTTGATGAAGTATGTTGATCCTCCACCTCAACAACCACCATTGTATTAAGTAGATTCATGAAAGTATTAATCCTAGGAAAAGGATATGTCGGACAGAATATAGCTAAAGCCATGGGTACATGTTATGATGTGACTATATTGTCTAGAGCAGATCTAGATTACACAGACAGAAGCACGCTATTTAATCACATGTCGAAAGCTCAGTACGCATATGTTATCAACACATGCGGTTACACTGGGAGACCCAACGTAGACGCTTGTGAAGCCAACAGAGAGGATACTTGGTATTATAATGTGATCGTACCGGTTAATATACAGAAGGTCTGCAAGGATGTTGGTACTAAAATGATACATATTTCTAGTGGATGTATATATGATGGTTATGACAGGAGATACACTGAAGAAGACGAGCCGGATTTCGGTCTATTGAGCACATCTAGTAGTTGGTACAGCAAGACCAAACATGCATGTGAGATGATGCTGAGAGACACCCCGGTATATATTCTCCGTATACGAATGCTATTTTGTGAGACTCCTAGTGAGCGTAACATCATAATGAAACTTCGTAAGTATGACAAGATAATCAACAAAGTCAACTCATTAACTAATATCGAAGATCTATGCGGTTTTTGTCTCTTGATGATGGCAGATATCAACGAGAATATAAGCAATTTAAAACCTGGAATTTACAATGTGGTGAACCCACAGGAAGTTAGCACTCAAGAAATAACAAAAATAATGGAACAGTATGGTATTGGAAACCCTGACTGGAAGACCATTGAATATGAAGAACTGAAGAAGATGACAGTTACTGGTAGATCGAATTGTGTGCTTGATGACAGCAAAGCAGCATCATACAACTTGAGATTACCCAACACATTTGATAGTCTTCATAGATGCATCAGAAACATCAGTGATCAATTACGCTAAAGAGTTATGGAAGCGTAAAATCGCCAAGAACGCTGATCCGTTAGAGCGTTCGATATTTGCTGTATCCTCAGGTACATTTCGTGGGGAGTTTTGGGTATATATGCACAAGGATGAGAACAATATATATTGCTTGAGTTTACCTGACAACAAATACATCGAAGTACCACTAGACAAATGGGAAACCGGCATTACAAACAAAATAGTTGAGCATTTAGAGAAAATACCGTATAATGTATATGACATCTGTCGTGCACAATATAATGAAGCTAAAGCCAAAAACAATATTAATAGACTCAAGCAACCTACTCCACCGAGCAGTGTGGATAGGGGAAAACGTAAGAACTAACGTCAATCCAGCATACATATTTTTAACTAGTATTAAAAAGTATGTTGAGAAGTTTTCCTGTAGTAATGTATACTCAGTATGGGATAAAAAGCTTATATACCCATCCACTAACTTCCGGCGATCATCTAAAGTTGTTGAGTACAAAGGTACCAGAGACAAGAAGAAGAATGAAGCTGTGTTCAAGCATGAGGATCTAACGACACGCTTGTTAACCTCTTTAGGTGTCAAGAATATGTACCCAGGAGTGCTTGAAGCAGATGATGTGATATCCTGGATGTCTAAGAAGTCAGACGAGCTGAAAGTGATTGTTAGTGTTGATCAAGATATGTTACAATTGATAGACGATAATAACGTTGTGTATAGCCCTATGAAGGATGTGTTGATCGATAAACTCAACTTTGAGTATCATACCGGTTGTCCTATAGATCAATTTCTTCGATACAAATCTATGATAGGTGACAAGTCAGACAATTTACCTGGTATCAATAAATGTGGAGCCAAGACTGCACGCAAGTATGTAGACAGATACCCGACTGACGACCTGCTTAGGGAGAATGTTGATTCAGATGTTCTCGAGCCGTATTTTACTAACTTGAGAATGATAGACCTCAATCAAGGACCGAAGGAACATCCAGAGGATGTCGAGTTGTACGAGAAGCAGTACGACGAACTTCAAGATCTTGAGTGTGATATGGATGAATTTCGTGATCTGTGTACTGAATACAATATCAACACTGCTCTAGACAATATAAACGTGTGGCAAACAGCATTCGCTCCTCAAGCTGTAACAAACACTCTAGCAGACATTGTAAATTCACTGGGTCTTACTAAATAATAGAGTAATGAGTGACATGCCTTTAGTACAACCCAAGATAATCCCTTCTCCCTTCAGTGGATCTCCAATTAAACCCCGGATCGTTAAAAGAGAAACCGGAAATCAAGTTTATACGGAAGCTCACTGGATCTGTCCTGATTCCGGTCGGTTTGTGATGAAGGGTGTTGTCAGTGTAGAAGATAAGGTATAAGTCGCCTTATACGCTCGCAGTACCTATAATCATATAGATGATAGTACCAGAAGAGTACGTAATACAAAAGTTCTACCAGCATGCAGGTTATCCTAAGTATGCGAAATCTACTAACACATATACTGGTGGGTGCCCTGTGTGTAGAGAAGGTAAGAGCTGGGGTAGAAAGCGAAGAGCTTACTATATACCGAATGATCAGGCGATATGTTGTCATAATTGCGGTTGGTATGGTAATCCTGTCAAGTGGGTGATGGAAGTAGAGCAGATTTCCTTCAAGGAGGTCGCTCAACAGATAGAAACGTGTGACTTTGAGTACGGTATACCAAAGACTCAGCCTAATAATGTGTATGAGACTCCAGATTTACCTAAAGACAGTATAAATTTATTCGACAAATCACAAGTCATGTACTACAAGGATGAGGGTATAGTGAGAACAGCTATAGATACTATAGTAACAAGACGATTAAATACTGCAATCAACAAACCTAAAGCATTATTTGTAAGTTTATCAGATTTTGTACATAAGAACCGACTGATATTACCATTCTATGATAGATCTGGTAGAAGTGTTCATTATCAATCCAGAACATTGCTAGAATCAGACAGAGACCGGCCAAAGTATCTATCTAAACAGAATAGCGACAAGACATTGTTCAATTATAACAATATAGAATCAAGTGCTGACAATATATTCATTACAGAAGGTCCTATTGATTCATTTTTCATCAAAAACTCTGTAGCGGTAGCCGGAATACAAGAAAAGTCAAAAGAAAGCTTAACGTCAAAGCAGAGAGCTCAAATAGATAGATTGTTTCTGATGCAATCTGTATGGGTGTTAGACAGTCAATGGGGAGATCAGGCTAGTCGGTTGAAATCTGAAACATTACTCACAAGCGGTGCGTGTGTTTTCATATGGCCTAAGAATATCGGCACTAGATTCAAAGACATTAATGAAATGTGTGTACATTTCAAGTTAGATCATATATCAGAGCAGTTTATACTCGATAACACCTATTGTGGGTTAAAGGGACTTGTAAAGATAAAGCAGATCAGATAGAATCTGAATTACTCTCTTTACGTCTCGCTAATAACAAATATTGTTTGAGAGACTCTCCTAAACTTGACAGATCTTGAGCCAATCTAGAAATCTTCTTACTCTCACTTCGTTGAATGTCAGTTATCAAGCTGTCACAATCTGCACTGTTGAGAGTAAAGTTAATTGAGCCTTCGTCTGTACCATTAAGATAATCAATAAATCCCTCAACCTCTCCAATCCAAGTTTCAATAGTAGATATGGTACGCTCTGATTGTTGTTTCTTTAACGCTAACTCAGGATTGTCAGGTACTGCTAACTCTGCTGGGTCAGTCGCTGGCTCCATTGTATCTGCAACTGCTGCTGCTTCTGCTTCTGCTGGTACATCTACTGCAGCAGCTGGATCCACGGCGGTATCCGGTGCTTCTTGTAAAATGTTAAGGAATTTCTTTTCAAATAGGTTCATAGCTTTAATTATTTATATAGGCCGCCTAAGTATTTACAGGTATGAGTAAAGAAAAAGGTAAAAAGAAGACTATATTCGAAGATATGAATATCGGATCAAATAACTATCTAGGCGTAGGTGGTGGAGCAGGTCAAGCAGCCATGACACACAAGCCAGGCAAGGTGACTCTGTTAGATCTGATAAAACAAGCCGGTGATTGGGAGAATGAAATGGGGAAAGCTCCAAACCGTCTACCATACCCTCTCCAGGACGGTCTGAGTGATCAACTCGGAAAGTTATATGTCGATACTTTGCAAGTGAAGGATAAAGTTGCACAATCTGCAAAACACTCTATAATTAAGGATAATGAAAGGGCTATTAAAACAGTGAAGAAGATACACAAGAAATTATCCACGATTGCAGCAGCAATCAAATCCGTCTCTAGTGATATTGACGGTCTGAGTGTAGGTACATCAGTACCAGAAGATCATGCTTGATATACTCAAACAAATACTGACATCTCTAGGCAAAACATTAATAATCGCCGGTATTCTCACCTCGATTATCAATTACTTTACTGGCACCGGTTATATAGAGACATTCACTGCCTTGGTTTGTGTACAATTTGTCGCCTCTTATATTTGGAAATCAATTGCTAGGTTTATACTAGAAAATAGGATGATGGACGAGGAGACCAAACGTTTAGAGTTATACGCAATGCAAGGAACTGATGTGACTTGTGCTCACTGTAACGCCTCAGCCTTCATACCTGTGAGATTTGATGATGATAATAGTTTCGATTGTGAGGTGTGTGGAAAATCTAACTCGGTATACGTTGATGTGACCACGACACAAAAAACCACAGTAGGTGCAGACACATCAAAGATTGATAAAATCATAAAGGATATCAGCAAAGAAAATGAATAACACCACTCCAGAAGAGAACAAACTCGTCAATCAACCTAACACCAAAGAGCCTAGCAGCGTCATGTTGAGAGAGAATGAAACGCCAATGACATACATCGAGTTCAGAGACACCATGTCTAAATTCTTCAACGAAAAGGAATATGAAAGCCGGCAAGCGTTTCATGAAGGATTAAATGTGCCTGTTAGTGAGGATTATCGTAATATAGATCTAATAAACAATTTAAATGACCTAGTATTCAACTACTGCTCTAACGATAGCAAGATGTCACCAACGGACAAATTAAACTTTAAAAATATATGCCAGGGAATAAACCTTATAACATTAGGACTAAAACAATACGACAGTAACGATGTTGATCGTGTGTTTGTAGCAAAACTAGCAGGATACATAACCAAAGTAGTACGAAATTTTTACCATGATTGATATAAAAAAACACAAAGAAACTAAAATTAAGCTCACAACACCTAAAGGTGATACACATGTAATGTCAGAGTATGAAGTTTGCCGATGGCTAAGCTTGATTGAAGCAGTCGATATCATCGATCAAAAAGCTCAACAGCTTGGAGAGAAAGGTGACAGCATCAATTGGGTCAAGCCAATCGCGATTCAGAAATATATTGACGACCGAACTGAAAGCATGTTGTTTGAAATCGCCGACGATCTCAGCAAAGAAGAGCAATGCACTATATAGCAGGTACTACTATAACTTTAACCTCGCAAGGGTCAGCCAAGATCCGACCCGGAATGACGAGCTCACAGATCAGACAAATGAGTTCTGGTGTATCCGGATTCAAGACACAAAGAGATCAACTCACACCACAAGAAAAATACTCATTACTTCGAATACACAATAAAGATGAGAAGGTGTGTTATGTCTTTGCGGATCGAAGCGGAACTCGTGTTGAGTTATTATTTGATACTGTTAGTCAGGCAGAGAAGTTTATTTCGGAGATAAAGGGAGAGCAGATTCCGGATTACAGCGCAGCATACGAGAATCAGACAGACTAATCGTCGTCGTACCCACCGTATATGTCATCATAATCACCATACACACTGTAATCAAATATATTACGTCCAGCTGTATCTACAGGATTGAAATATAGATTGTCATCCTCTGTCTCGTCAGTATAGTCATCTCCACTCAATCCCCCATGATAGGTGTCATCAGTAGGCTGTTCAAGAGCTGGTTCTGCTTCAATACCATCTTCATAACTGTAGTCGAATCGTTTTCCTTTTATCAACCAAACGTAATGACCTAACAATGGATTCAATTGCTCGACATCTTGATCCAACCTGTCTGTTATCTCAAATTTCTTTGCTCCTCTGCCACCCGGTCTGGTGCAACCAAATTCTGACAACTCTAACACATCACCAGACTTGGGTTCCGGATAAGGGTTCTCAGCAGAACTCATAGCTAAGGTGTAACTCTCAATCGCAATGAACCCGGTTAGTTCGTCATCAGCTACCAACCCAAACTTCTGTAACACAACTGAATTTTCATTCAACGTGAGAGCAAAGATCAATTTTTTAGGATCACTAAATTTTTGAACTGGGTCCTCTCCGTATAATGGATCCATTGTTTCAAGTGTTGTGTTGTTCACATAATAATCTACAACTGTACCGTATTGATAGATTTGTTCCATCCACCAGCCATTGTATAAAGCTTGCTCATTCTTAGACACACATTTATCAAGAAATCTAAGACCTTTGTTGCTCCCGGCGAATATATCGTCAAACTCACTCATCACGTTGAAGTATAAAAGCACTCTTCATAGGATCCCAACTAACGATCATGCCTGAGTTGCTCAAACTCTTTGGTTTGTCTTTTGGTAGTTCATCGATTGGGTAATTTTTAAGTATATGATCACAATCAACATCAGACAATATCTGAAGTGCTGAACTGCCTGATCTTATCAACTCAATCTTGTTATCCAGCTCACCACTGTAGGTAAACTCACCTTCACCAGTGTATCTACCTTTGTATCTGTCAGCTACTTGATTCTGACTCTTGCTAGTAGCATGCTTATCAAGTCTACGGTGCCATGGGTTCTTAGCATCGTCGTTCTTCTTCTGTTGTAAATCGACAAACTCGTTGATATGAGTCCAGAAAGCTTTCTCAAATAGCATCATTATCAGTATTTATAAAAAAAGCCGCTCAATTGAACGGCTTTTTTTATTTTGGGGAGTTAAATTGTTCTTAGTCTCCGAGAGCTTTAGATTTACCGTTAGTAACTTTGTTACTCTTGTTACCGGCCATTGGATGGTCACGATCACCGTGTCCGCCTAAAGGCTTAGGTGTTGGATCTTCTTTGATATTACCACTTTCAGCAGATCCACCCTTTGCAGAGTAACCACTACCGGAAGTTTTGTTATTTTTACCTGTAAGTCCTGGAACTCCATCAGAAGCAGCAGATGGCTCAGGTTTTGATACAACAGCATCACCTAACATCTCGTCATCCATGTCGTCGCCCATCGACTCTTCGTCTTCTAGGTCTTCGAGCTCATCTCCTCCATCAAGCTCAGCTTTAAGTGTATCTAAAAGTTGCTCAGCTAATTCTCTAGGAAGACTTAATGTGACTTCATCGCCACCCATTTCGTCTTCACCACCGAATTCATCTTCACCACCGAAGTCATCATCTGACCCCATGCCGTTAAGATCAGCGAAAGGATCGTCTCCTTCCATGATAGTTGAGTATAATTTGTCGAAAATATTTGTTGGATCTTTTTTGCTCATCGTTCTGGAATTATTTATACCCTCTTTAATGTTTTTTCCAGGTTTTTTGTCCTTTTTGTCTAAACGTTCTGAAATCTTCTTCATATAATAAGCGTTATCCTCACCAGCATCTTCAGGTTTTAGAGGCTTTCCGCCAGTGATACACTCATCATCACCAGTGGAACAGTTATTATCAGGTTTTAACTCCTGAGCATGTGGCGAATCACCCAAGGCTTCCGGGCAGTCTCCTGACTTCCATACCTTGCTGTCATCGCTTTCAGTTATCATTCGACCATACACTTGTTCAAGGTCCCTTGTATCTCTAGATTCGTTCACATAAGTACTTATCGATAATGAGCAGTAAACACCAACCTCAATCAAACTTTAATGGAGACAAAACCAAACACTTGTACATGGGTAACAAAAACTTACCCACAGACAGGGCCGAGTTTGAATGGACTCCTGACATGGTCGCTAGCCTCAAGAAGTGTAAGAAGAACTTGCTTCACTTCGCTGAGAATTTCTTTACTATTGTGAATCTAGACAGAGGTAAGGAGAAGATACAATTATTCCCCTGTCAAAAGAAAGTACTCAGAAGTTTACGTGATAATAGATTTAATATCGTATTAGCGAGTCGTCAAATAGGAAAAACTACGCTAATGACAATATACGCACTCTGGATAGCATGCTTTCAAGAGGATCAACGTATATTAGTTGTAGCCAATAAAGAGCAAACAGCGATCAACATATTTAAAAGAATCAGACTAGCATACGAGCAATTACCCAATTGGATCAAACCAGGTGTGTTAGAGTATGGCAAGACTGCCATGACATTATCTAATGGTAGTAGTATAGGTATATCCACAACGAGTAGTGATGCCGGTAGAGGTGACAGTTGTAATGTGTTGATTTTGGATGAGATGGCATTTATTGACAATCACCTGGTTGAAGCATTTTGGAAATCAGTGTATCCAATCATCAGTAGTAGTAAGAAGAGTAAGATCTTTATAGCCAGTACCCCTAATGGTACAGGTAATTTATTTCATGATCTGTATAGTAACGGTGTGAAAGGTAAAAATGGATGGACACCTGTTAGGGTTGATTGGTGGGAGGTACCTGGTCGTGATGAGAAGTGGAAGACGGACACTATACAGAGTTTAGGTAGCAGTCAAATATTTGATCAAGAGTTCGGATGTCAGTTCATCGAAACCGGAGAAAGTGTACTAGACGAAGAATTGGTTCGTAGAACGTCACTAACATTACAAGAACCTAAACATCTATTTGATGAGGGTAGTTACAAAGTGTGGTCGTTACCTGACGAGTCACGTACATATACTATTGGAGTGGATATATCTGAGGGTGTTGGAGATGCTGCTACAGTGGTACAAATATTAGATATAACCGACTTGACTGACATTGAGCAAGTGGCTGTGTATTGTAATGATCGTATTAGTCCTTATAATTTCACAACTAAATTGTTAGAGATACTACAACAATGGGGCAATCCTCCAGCTTTGATAGAGCGTAACAATTGCGGAGCTCAAGTAGTTGACACATTGAAGAATGTGTATGGTTATGAGAATATAGTCAATTATTCACCAAGTAAATCAGTTCAAGCTGATCGACCTGGTGTTATAGCGCATACTAACACAAAATATAAAGGTGTGATGAACATGAAGTATTGGTTGAGTGAAGTGTATGCTGTGACAATACATGACACACAAACTCTAGAAGAATTGAAAACATTCGTTAGATATCCTAACGGTACATGGAAGGCTATCAAGGGTACAAATGTACAAGATGACAGAGTGATGAGTTTGATTTGGGCGTTGATGATACTTGAAGTAGGGATCACAGAACAATATTTCGAGATCGAACAATTCGATAAAAACCAGAAACCAGCGGTAATATCCACATTGGATTTTGGATTACGTCAGTTCAGTAACACATTAAACTTGTATGGAGACGAGATGATGACAGAAGAATGGAACACTTTACCCGTATATATAGATAGTGAGCATATGGATGGAGGGGCTAGTAATCCTCTGTATGACCGGGATGTTAGTGATTTGATGGAACAAGGATGGGAGACTTTATGAAGGAATATATACAACAATCAGTTTTAAACAAGGCCAAAAAAGATAAATTTGTATTTGTCTTGACATTGCCTGATGCGATGAAGGATATCGCATACTCGTTACCTGAAAACCGACAGGATGATCGAGTGATACCAGACACTCTGCAGTTTAGTGTGTACGGAGCGGTAGTACCTAGTGTTAGAGTAGATTCCGGTGAGATTAGATACTCAGGTCATGCTGTCAAGTTCAGTACACACAGCAGACCGGCATATGATAATGTGACGGTCAACTTTACTATTGACAACAGGTTCAACAACTACTGGGTCATATGGAAATGGTTAGATATATTGAATGATGATAAAGATGCGGTATTCATGAAGCAAAAACGTGTGGGGTTAGATGAATCAATGTTCAAGCAATATCAAGGTTCCGCGACCATGTACGCTCTAGATGAGTATAACGAGCAAACGATGAAATTTGACTATGAAGGATTGTTACCGGTCAGTTTAGGTAATATAGATTATAATTACCGTACAGCTGATAACATAGATACAACATTTGAATTCTCATTTTCAAAATTAACGCCAATTTTATTGTAATCTTTTCCGGAAAACAGCTCCGAGAAGTCATAAATAATTTCAACAGCAATTAACTATGGCAAGAACAATACAATCCCCTGGAGTAGAAATAAAGGAAGTAGATCTTTCTTTACGACCTAATTTACCCGTAGGCACAACAGTGTTTATACCCGGTTTCGCGAACCAAGGACCAACTGATGAGTTACTCACGGTGTCCAGCTTGAGCGAATTCGAACAAATTTATGGTCTACCACAAAACGCTGCAGAGCGATACATGTATCATTCTGTCAAGGCTGTATTTCAAAGCCCTGCCAACGTCCTGGTATCTAGATTGCCATACGGTCAAGGGGCAGGAGCAACAGTTGCTGACAAATACAGTGTTCAGGTGTATCCAGTCATTCCTCGTCCAATTATCGTTGATGGTGCTGCACCAGAGATCAATTCAATCGAGAAGGATACTAGAATTGTAGCATGGCACCCAATTGATGACAATGCAGTTGACGCTGGAGGGGATTATGTAGTAGCGCAAGCAGCATCTGGTCAATTTGACACAACCGCTGATATTATAACCACCGCTACCGGTTCAGACAAGAACGCATGGACAATAGAGGTTAACCCCGGGGCAGCTGATAATGATAACACTTTTGATTCAGTATCTGGTATATTTACAATTAACAGTACGGCTGCTAACTTGAACGGAAGTGCAATTGTAGCTCGTATTAATGGTAATTTTTCTTCTCAACTCTCTGCCAATGGCGGATTGGAAGACACACCAGGGGTTAAAGCAACTGTAACAGATCAAGGAGCAACAGTAACGGCTGACAACGAAGGAGTCATTGGTAACGTGACTGTTACCGCTGTACCTGGATCACAATCAACAGTAACAGATCAAGGAGCAACAGTAACTGCTGACAACGTTGGTACAGCTGGTGATGTGACTTTAACTGCTGATAGTATCGAAGATGTTGATGCTCTAGTATTAGCACACAACGCATCCAACCCAGGTAACACATTAACTGTTGTTAATGGTGGTACAGAAGTACCTACTAATGATTTAGTTTTAACTGGTGGAGTTGACAGTAAAGATGTTGACACTTTAATATCTGATTTTAACACTGCTAATCCAACCAACACATTAACTGTTGTCAGTGGAGGTACAGAAGTACTTGCTACTGATTTAGTTTTAACTGGTGGGGCAGATTTTATTGCAGCAGCTGATACTATCAGCACTCAAACAGTTATCACATTTGCTGGTGGAGTCGATTCCGGTTTAAGTACTAAAGTAGTTCCTGTCGGTGAGTGGATATTCAGTGAAACTAACCCCGGAGGTTATCAAGGAACAACTGTTAAGGATGCCGTTGACAGTGTTTTGGCTGGTATTGAGTCATTAAGTGCTCTATCGCAAGACAACCTATACTGGACAGAAGCAGAAGCAGGTGATCCATTGAGTATTCCAGCTTTAAATGCATATGAAATACCTGAGGTATCAGATTTAATTGCTGATGCTGTTAATAGTGTTGGATGGGACTTGAGCGCTAGTGATCGTTACTACTTAGGTGAACCTAGTAATATCGAGCTTACAAACGACGAGTTTCAAAAGACAATCAAAGGTGAGATCAAGCTTAGCCAAGCAAATGCAGGTAAGTTAGAGAATCAAAAATTCACAACATACAACGATCTGCTCACAAAAGGTGGAGCAGGAATGATGATCGTAAATGACAAGAAATTCGTTCTCAATGAGAAGTTTGAAGGTTACTATATCGGTATTTCTGACAACACTAACTTGAACCCTGCTACAGATTTTGATTCAGTAGGACAACTCAAATCATTGAGCAAAAAGCTTGGTGGAACAACTGGTGGTTACGTCAATGTACCGGATTCCGGAATAAAAAGCCGTTTAACATTCTCACTTAGTGCTGGATTCATCTTCGATCAATACGGAAACAAACAACAAGTAGGATTAGATGGTAGTATGAGTGAGGCTCTAGAAAACTTGAGTGAATTCGACCTCAATACTGATGAGTTCAGTGATGTGTTAACACTTGCTGTATTTAAGGTACGTCAATCAACACTAGAACCTGATGCTACTAAGCTCGATTACCTCGTTGCTGATAGTGTTATTGGTAGTGTCAATTACTTCAGAGAAGCATTCAAATCTACCGGTGGTACAGCCACTAGTTACTTCATCGAGAGTGAAGCTAGTAACAGTAACAACCTTTACATGAAGTTCAATGAAGGTATCTCTAAAGACGCCGGAAATTGGTTAGACGAGAATGGTTATCCAACACGTAAGATCAGAGTTTTCCCTTCTAAATCAGTTAGCTATTACGATGAGCTTAATACAGGTCAACAAGAAGCAACAACACAAGAAGTCAACGATTTCAAAGTTGCTCAAGCGTTTCTCAATGGAAATGAAGAGAAAGAAGACCGACTATACATCAAATCTTGGCAAGATTTACAAGCTTCTAGAAAAGCTCAAATCAAGCACGGTAATAACGTGTATCCACATGGTGTATATCGCAAGCAAGCAGCTGCAGCTAAAGAAACCGGTAACATTCCAGCTAAATTAGATCGTATCTTCGAATTAGCAGACAATTTTGATCTGTTCCCGATTGATATCACAATTGAGAGTGGTTTAGGTACAGTTTATGTCGGTACAGATGGTGGTACAGTTGAGAGTTTTGATGATGAAGAGTTCTTCAACATTGGAGATCATGTAGTTAGTAGCACCGGATTGAGCGGAAGTGGATTGTATACAACCAAGTTGATTGATAACAGAAGTGAAATCAGTTACTTGACACAATATGACACAATTTTCGATACATTCAAGAGTTTCAGTCAATTCGCAAGAAAAGACAATATCTTTATTGCTGATCCATTGAGATACATCTTTGTACAAGGTAGAAACAGCAAGACTCTAACAAGTCAACAGCGTGAAGCCGGAGTAAACTTCTCACAACACATTTACTGGCCGTTGCGTCACATGATGACCGGTGGTACCAAGAATAGTAGTTATTGCTGCACTTACGCGAACTGGGGATTCACAAACGATAAAGCACTTAACCGTGGCGTTTGGGTACCAATGAGTGGATTTGCTGCAGCAGCAATGGGTAATACGGATAGTAACTTCTATCCATGGATCGCACCTGCAGGTTTCACAAGAGGCTTAGTGAGTGGTATTAAGACCTTGCGTTTTTATCCAAAACAGAAGGAAAGAGATCAGTTATACAAAATTGGATTGAATCCAGTTGCTAACTTTCCTAATGAAGGATTTGCAATCTTCGGTCAAAAGACCATGCAAGCTAAACCAAGTGCTTTCGATCGTATCAACGTTAGAAGGTTGTTCTTATACCTACAAAAGGCCACAATGAATACAGTTAAATACTTCGTATTCGAGCCGAACACATTATTCACACGGACACAAGTATTAAACGTTCTTCGTCCAATCTTCGAGGAGGTAAAGAACACACAAGGTATGTACGATTACCTGCTCGTTTGTGACGAACGAAACAATTCACCAGATGTTATTGACCGCAATGAGCTTGTCATAGACATCTACATCAAACCTACACGCGCTGCGGAATTCATTCTAGTCAACTTTTATGCTACTAGAACTGGTCAAGACTTCAGTGAATTAGTGTCCTAACCATAAGTATTTAAAGCTATGCCAGACGTAAGACAAACAATATCAGATTTCTATAGAGTCGCACAAGAGAGAGATTTCAGTCGTGACTTCCAATTTAGAGTACTTAACATTCAAAGTGGAGATGGAGCATTCGCGATTACTGAGGATGACTTAGTATATGCCCAAGGTGGTAGCATACCAGGTCGTACTGTAGCTAACCACGATGTATCATTCATGGGATTAAACTTCAAGGTACCTGGTGCAGCTTCTTACTCAGGAACATATCCGCTCACATTTTATAGTGATCGCGAAGACAGTCTTCGTAATCTCTTATTGACATGGAGTAAAGACACCTT
>Ga0209199_1001839_pt1 | contig 24078 bp, 12 predicted proteins | sample COGITO_mtgs_1105_7_FD_184805 | JGI IMG/M metagenome (GOLD analysis project Ga0209199, IMG submission 184805) | Pelagic marine microbial communities from North Sea - COGITO_mtgs_110523 (SPAdes) (version 2) | ecosystem: Environmental > Aquatic > Marine > Epipelagic ...
GCTGGAAAATAACCAAGTTCCAAAGCAAGTTTATCAAGAGGGGCATGGGCGCCCATTTTCCATGGAATCATGGTGCCTTCTAAAGCATTTTTTTTCATGGCCTGAAACGCTATTTCTGCATCAAAATCAGTAACGCCTTTTCTGTAAGCATCCAATAACATGATGGTCGAGTGGAAGCCATTCATTGGAGGTGCATCTCCATGAATCTGTGGAAATTGAGGCAGCCAGCCCGATTGTTCGTACATTCTTACATAAGAAGCCATCATATCGGATTCCATTTCAGGTTGTAAAATATAGCGTAAGGGATGCAATGCTAAAAACGTATCCCAAACCCAATCATCTGCATAAAAGTCTTGTTCTCCTTCGTGAATTTTTTGATCGTAATTACTGTAATAGGTTCCGTCTTCGGAAATATTTATCATTCGTTCATAGGAACGATACAATGCGGTGTAAAACGTTCTTTTGTACGCGTCATTGCCACCTTCAACTTCAATTTGATTTAATAAATTGGACCATTTTTTATGCGCTTTTTCTTTTACGGTTTCAAAATTGAAATCTGGAATTTCTCTTTCTAAATTTTTTTTTGCTTGCTCACTACTTATAAATGAGATGCCATATTTAAATTGAACTTGTTTGATGTCTGTATCGTTCCAACTCATCCAAGAATTGAGGGTGTTTTCTGGAGTTTCTACAGATGTAAACGCCCCTTTTTTATCTGTTAGGGCGTACACATAGGCCAACATTCCTTCAAAGGATTCGGTTCCCGTAAGAGATCCATCTTCATTTAATTGCCAATCACCCCCCGATAAATCGCTTAGATATAATTTTCTACTAGTGTTGTTGTGATATGTAAATTTAAAGATACCTGCTTGCGCTGCGGGTGTAAATTCTGTCGTAATATTATAATCTTCTAGCCAAGTAGAGTAGTAGTGAGGGTGTGCAATTTCTAACTCTTGATCCCAAGCAGAAATCGGTTTGTTTGCTTCATTTATCACTCCTGAAACTGGCATGATATTAAAAAGTAAATCAGACCGGTGCTTTCTTGTTGTTAATGGAAAAGAAGTGATTTGATCGTCTCTATAATCTTTTCTTTCTGGATACATTCGCACCATTGAATTTGGCAGATGTATGCGTGTTCTTGTCGGTTGTAAAAAAGGTGCAATTCCTCCAATTTGTGGATCAACATAGTTTACAGTATCACTATTTTTTGAGATTCCTTTCATTGAGTTACATGAAAATAAGAGCAAAGAAATCACTACTATTTTTATGTAAATAATAAATTCTATTTTTGGTATATAGGTCTTTAAATTCATCAACTGTGGAATTATTTTACGTAAGGATAAATGGGCTGCTCTTTTGTTAGAGGAATTTCTTTGCGCAACATTCTAGTTGCTTGCCCTGTTTGCCATAAATAATAATCCGATGGAAGTCCTTCATAGGTTAGAAATTGACTTTCTCCTACAGGGGGATTGTTATCAACTTTAAAAATACAAGTCCCTTCATCAATTTCATCAAACATGGCAACGTAAATTGTTTTGGCATCAGAAGAAATGGCGTTATAAAATTGCCGCCACAAGAAATCCCCTTTTAAGCGTGGTATTTGATTGAAAATTGTCATGTCGTTTTTCATGTTTGCCCAACTAAAACCTGGAAAAACTACCGGCATATACATCAAACCATTTTTGGTACACCATTGCTGATCTTTTACCGTATAGTTTTCTTTGTGTTGATCTGCGGATTCTAAATTATGATACCTTCCAGGAGTCCAAGGATGCACAATATCCGCCATCTTAATAACTTCGTGTAATTTAGGATCATCAATGGCATCTCTGTCTAAAGTTCTCCATCCCGTTGGAACACCCAAAAGCACAACACAATTCCCATATTTTGGATCGTTTTTAAAGAAATCAATTAGCTGTTTGATATTTTCTAAAGTGTATTTTCTATTTACAAAACCAACGCCCCAAATAGAAACCACGGCTTTGCCTTTATAAGTTAAAACATTCGGGTTTGTAGGGTCGTTTAACTTGTGTTTTTTAACGAGTTGTTTCCAATCCTTTATAGTGGTTTCTACAATATTAGCACTGGTAGTCCCTGAAAGATCGTACATTAAACTCAGTACTCTGTTGTTTTTTTTTGCAGCTTTAAAACAGTTTTCAAAAACGTTATTGTAATTGTCACTTCTTTTTTTACCTCTAGTTAAGCCGACTACAAAACGTTGTGCAAAAACACCATCTATACCATACTCGTTCATCCATTTAAAGTGGCTATTTACGGTTTCATAATCTGCAGAACTAAAAACAAAAGCAGGTTTACCATCTTTATACTTAAATGTTGTTTTATATTGATTGCTTTTCTGAATTTCATCCATTTCTGGCCAAAAATCTATCGAAGCACTTCCTGGATAAAACTTAGCGTTATTGCCATAGTGTTTCCAGTTTAATTTAGAACCATCACCCTCAGCATTAAACCATCCTTGATAGCCCGCTAAGATTTTTCCTTCAATGGAGTTATTAATTTGTGGAAGACTTTTTTTAGTGAGGAGATCACTATTGCTATTGCTTTTACAGCTGTTTAAAAGTAAAATACTAAAAAAAGTAAAAAATAGAGTTAGCTCTTTTTTCATATTAATTCACCTTGAATTCTTCTTTTAAAATTTGAAGGAAATCTTCTCCATAAGTGTCTGCAGATTCTAATTGAGTTCCTCTATTCCAATCATTAAAAGAATCGACAAGAACAATTTTACTAGCGCCAGAAACTCTTCTGGCTAGATTAGAAAAACCTCGAAACCAACTTTCGTTTTTTTCAAATACATGTATATTACTTCCGGAATTAATTATTTTTAAATTTATTGAAGGAGATATTGTTGGTATATATTCAATATTATAGTTTAACCAAGTACTTCTATGGTATTCCCAAGCGATATCTACAAACTTGTAGAAGTTTACGATTCTATCATTTTCATTCACATTAATGGTGGCATAGGTGTTATGAGTCACAGCATCTACTCCGTTTACAAACCTAAAGTCAAACCTTAAAGTAGGCGACCATTCATTTTGCATTCCTATTAAATATAGTTCAACCCCAAGATCTAATAATTCAGCCCTCATTTGTTGATATAAAGCAGCATTGTCATTGGCATGAAGGTTGTGGCTATTAAATAAGTAAACTATGTTTTTATCATCTATTTTCATGTAGTTAGGCTGGTCAAAATATGGGATCATTAATTTAAAATCATCAATAAACCGTTGTACTAAGCCTCTGTCTTCTATGCGATTGTTGTTATTTAAACCCATATTTCCAAAATTATAGGAAAGTGCAAAATTTACGTCTTGAGCATTGGAGGTAGCCTGCAAATCATTAATGAACCTTGTATCGGCATTATTTTGGTTTTGATTATTTGCGGAGCGGTATCTAAAAATGAAGAAATCGATTCCTGCAGTCTGTGCCTGAGTTACATGTTGTCTGTAAACTAATGAATCCCCTACATTTCCGTTGTAAATCCCAATACTAGGTTCTTCAGGAACTGTACTTCTTCTTCCAAAAGTAGAATATTGTGCGCCTACAATATAATCTGAAGTTACTGGGACAATCGGAATGGTATAGTTTAGGATACCATCTTCACCCGTTACTACATCATCTTCAGTACATGAAAATGAAATTAAAAATAATGTCATTAAAAATAAATAGCTAAGTTTTTTCATTTTATAAATCTTAAATTATTGTGTAGTCTATGCCTTCAGCAATTAAATCATCTTCAGAATCGCCATAAAAATGTGTTCCAAAATCCTGGTTAAGCTCAGGAATCAGAGTTTCCCATTGAATTGGGTTATAGGACGTGTTCATTTGTAAGGTGTTGTAAAGTGTATTTCCTCCCAAATTAAGAATTGCATCTTGGAATGCAGCATTGTTTAGACCGCCTTCACTTAAAGGAGGGTAAACCATTCTTTCTGGAAGAGGAGCGTAATCTAAACCTGTTGCGCCATCTGGAGCAAATTGATCGATCAGTGGTAAAGCTCTCGTTCTTTTTTGCATGCACCAAATATCATGACCTTGGTTATAGCTAGCGAGCCATCGTTGTCTTGTGATTTTGTCTAAAGGATCATTTGAAATACCGCTTGTAACAACCCCAAATAAGCCTCTGTCTCCTACACTCGTAGTTCCCCATTGTATTCCTGCTCTATTTTTATACTCAGTGACTCCAGTGGCTCCATATTGTTGAAACGAAGCCTCTATCCCGTCATAGTAATACTGTTCAGCAGATTTAGATCCCCCCCAACCTTTTAACTGTGCTTCCGCTTTGATGAAGTTTATTTCGGAATGGGTGATTACATTATAACCCATATCTTGAGCCATAAATAAATCTAATTTAGGTCTGCTAAACCTTCTGTTTGCTAATCCGTTTAATATATTGTCATTTTGATTTAGAGCCCAACCTTCTACGCCTGCATTTCCACCCAAAGGCCTTCCAAAATAGGGGAGTTCATATTCTACTGTAATTAGTTCTGTAGTTGATCCAGATCTAAAAACGACATCTGTAAGGGTTATTGGATCGTTAGAGGGTTCTACTAATTTAAAAAGTCTTGGATCTTTATATGTTTTAAGATTTAAAAGAAAATGTAAATTCATATAAGGAACAACATCGTCATTGGCTTCAATAAAAACGTATCTTGAATAGTTAAATGACCAATTTTCTTGTTCTACACCCCATTTCATCACAACGTTTTCTGCATTAGAACTTATTAAGCTTCCTTCATTTGTCATCGCATCTGATCCGTGTTGTTGAGCTAAAGTGGGGAACCCTTCTGAAATTCTAAGTGCAATTTTTAAGCGAAGTGAATTGGCAAATTTCTTCCATTTATTTAGGTCTCCATCAAATATAGGATCTTGAGCTAGCGTGTCTCCAGAAACATCTATATTTTCAAAAGCAGTTTTTAATTCAGCTAAAATATCTGTGTAAATAAATTCTTCAGAATCATAAGCAGCTGCGTTTTCTCCCTGTAAAGCCTCTTGATAAGGTACAGGTCCAAATGTAGATACTAAAATTGAATACACATAACTCTTCCATATTTTGGCAATAGAGACTCTATTGCTATAATTAGAATCGTCAGAATAACTATCAATGATATCTTGATTGTTTTTAAGAATATTTACATAAAATTTCTTCCAGTATTGATCCAGTGCTTGTTCTGTATAGAAATACCGATTGAACTGCCCTCCTTTACCACCATAGAAACTAGCGTAAGTGTTGTATAATTGATCGTTCATAGTACCACCAACGAGGTCTAAAGTGTTTTTTACAACTCCAGTAAAAAGAGCACTTGGTGATGCTTCATTAAATATATACTCATTGGTATTGATTTCCTCAAAATCTTTTGTACAGGACGTTGAAAATAAAATCATGAACACAGATAATTTTAAGCTAACGTATCTCTTTTTCTTCTTCATATTTTCCATAATTAAAATACTATTTTTAAATTAACACCAAGGGTTCTTGTAGGTAAAAAAGAGCCAAACTCTATCCCTTGTCCATTACCTGACGTTGTTCCTGCCTCTGGATCGATTCCTTGAGGTGTATTTCTATAAATCGTCCATAAATCTCTTCCAACAACTGAAAGTTTAAGGTTTTTTACTCCTTTTAATTTTTTAATCATTCTTGGAGGAAAGGTATATCCAAAAACAATTTCTCTTAATTTTACATAAGAAGCGTCGTAAACAAATCTTCCTTGATCTTGAACACCATCATAACCATAGAGCTGTGGGCTTAGCCATCTTTGAGAATACACAATATTACCATCCTCATCTCTTTCAGCAACCCAATTACCGTCCTCATCTTGCACTCCTAAAGCGGCTCCTCTATAGATAACTCCTTTGGCTCTTTCAGCATCTGCATAATTATTACCAAATAATCCGATTCCTTGTCTCTCATTATTGTTTTCTCCCAATATGAGCGATGAAAGTAAATACTCTTCTCTTCCTTGTAAAGATTCTGCATGAATTCCATGATTTACTGCCTTGATCATTGTGGCAGAAAATAACTCTCCACCCATTTTCACATCAATCAAAAAGTTTAAATTAAACCCTTTGTAGGAAAAAGTGTTCCTTAGACTTCCAATCCAATCTGCTTGTGCATTTCCTAAATATTGGTCTTCATCCCAACGTACGCGTCCGTTAGGTAAAACTAAAGGCGTTCCTGACACGGGGTCTTTTGCTTGTGCGTTTCCTCTAATGTTACCAAAGGTTTCTCCGGCTTCCGCATAGACTCCAACATTGAAGAAATTTCTTAGCAATAAGCGATCCACACCATCGGCTAGAGACACCACTAAAGATTCATTTTTTGACCAATTTATACTTGTATCCCATTTAAATTGGTTGGTTAAAATTTTTGCTGATAGAAACAATTCCAACCCTTTATTTTGAATTTCTCCAGCATTGATAATTTTTGAAATAAAACCAGATGTTGGAGTTACTTGTACTGGAACAATTTGATTGTTTGTGGATGACCTATAATAAGTAGCATCCAAACTAATTCTATTGTTAAATAACTTAGTTTCAATTCCAAATTCTGTAGAGGATGTTAGTTCTGGTTTTAATTCTAAATTTTTCCGTTGATTTTGTAGTGCCAACCATTGTGTGTTGTTATAGTTTCCACCCTCAATATAATTATTAATTATTCTGTCAAACGATGTATCATTTCCTACTTGAGCGTATGAAGCTCTTATTTTACCAAATGTTAAGATGTTGTTTATAGGTAAGAATTTGGTAAAGATTGTAGTACCACCTATGGATGGATAAAAATAAGAGTTGTTGTTTGAAGGCAGTGTAGACGACCAATCATTTCTTCCAGTAATATCAATAAAATAGGTGTCATTAAAACCTGCAGATACAGAACCAAAAACAGAGTTTATTGTTTTATTATTTGGAAGATATACTGTAGGAGAAAATTCATCACCATTAGATAAGTTCATGATATTTCTTTGTAAAAGTGAAATTGCAGTTTTCCGTGTTCCGGAGGTTCTTAGATCGAATCGATTCACACCTAAAAGGGATACAATTGAAATATTGTTAATTTTTTTGGTGTAATTTAATATCGCTTCATAATTCCTGTTTTCTCTTTTGACAGCAATTTCTCTGTATAATCCATTTGGATCATAAGCGGCTCCCATATTGTTAAATTCAAATCGATCCACATCATTGGCAACTCCATTTATTCTTGTTTTGAGGCTTAAGCCTTTTAAAATGTCCCATTTTAAAGTCACATTAGCAACAATTCTATTTGTGATATCTTGATTTGTGTTTTCGTATATGTTCCAGTAGGGGTTATTAAAAGGCCCCTCGTAATTAAAGGCATTGTTGTCTTCGTCTTTATAAGGAAATAAATTTTCTTTAGACATGTTAGGTAAGATGTACATATAGTTATTAGCAGGGTTTCTTTCACTACCATTTCTATACATTCTGTTGTCTACTCTTTGATTCACATAAATTAAACTGGTATTCACTTTTAGTTTGTCAGAAATTTCTTGAGAGAAACGTAGCGCAACATTATTTCTATTGACTCTTTCCGTTCTGTCAATCACATGATCTCCTAAGGTGCTAGAATATGAAAAACGAAATGTATTTTTTTCTGTCGCTCTACTAAATGATAATGTGTTTGTAGCGACTGTTCCTACTTTATAGAGTTCTTTAACATTATTAACATTGGGTTTATACGTACCAACTTCTCCGTTATAGTCTAAAACTTGTTGCCCTAAAAATGGCATTCCATAAGCTCTTCTAAACGCTCCAACAAGAGGAAGCCCTGTAATTGGGTCTAATTTCCCAACATTAGGAGTTAATCTAGCATTATCTCCCGCACCATACACGTACTGATAGTAAGGATATTCTCTATTCGAGATAACAGAAAAATTTGAGTTTATATTGACTCTAATTTTTCCTTTGCTTTTTTCGGCTTTTTTAGTTGTAATAATAATAACCCCGTTAGACGCTCTTGAGCCATAAAGCGCTGAAGCATTCGCTCCTTTTAAAACTTGAATAGAATCTATATCATCTGGGTTTAATGTAGAGATAGGACTTCCAAAATCGATATCATCTCCTCCATTCCAAACGGAAACTCCACCATCTCCTGGTGAGCTGTCAAGAGGTATTCCATCCACAATGTATAAAGGTTGGTTATCACCTGTAATAGAAGTAAGACCTCTAATAATAACACGTGTTGATCCGGTTGGAGTAGAGGAGCTAACCACCTGAACCCCTGAAGCTTTTCCTGCTAGAGCATTTAAAAAGTTTGTTGATCGAGCCTCTTTCATATCTTCTGAATCTACGGATTGAGTAGAATAAGAAAGTGATTTTTTATCGCGCTTTATACCTAGTGCTGTAATGACAATCTCATCCAATTCTTCTGTAGATTCTTCAAGCACGGTATTGATTGTTTTGCTGTCTTTAACAAAACTAATCTTTACAGTAGTAAAGCCTACATAACTAAAGACTAAAACACCTTCTGTTTTATTTTGTGTGTTTATGGTGTAGTTACCATCAAAATCTGAGGAAGATCCAGTTTGTGTTCCTTCTAACAGAATGGTCACTCCCGGAATAGGTTCTCCAATGATATTTGTAATCGTTCCTTGGATGGTGTTTTCTTGAGAAAAAACAATAAGAGGAAAAATTGTAAGTAATAAAATAATTTTTATTTTTTCCATATTTTAAGTTTGATTGTTTAATTTTTTAAGTGATCAATTTGACCCAATTGAATGACCTATTTGATAACCTTTACAAATGAATGTGTTTTTATTAATTTTATATTAATTTTCACTTAACCTGTTACAATTATTGAAAAATAGGGGTGTTTTTTAACTGTAAGTTTCTTTGTAGGGGTAATTGTATTTAATTTTTGACTCTTTTAAATTGGGTTTCTATAGAAATTCCATAGATATTTTCTAATTGCTTGGAACTTTCTTTATAAAATTTAGAATCGGGGGGTAGGCTGACAGATTTCCAAAATTCTGAATCGTATTTTAGGTTGTAATCCCCAATATCTTTTCCTGGTTTAATATTTTCACTAACCCTTATTTTTTTTCTCTCGGTTTCAATGCCTAAAACAATTGCTTCATGTCTGTAAGACAATTTAATTTTATCTTCTTTTAATTTAAGTAACCGTTTTGTTTGGGGTGATACTTTTTCCCAAAACACATATTCTCTGTTATGGTAGCTTAGTACCATCGTTCCATCTTTGTCCTTTTTATAAATATATACAGCATTTAAGTCAGATTTTTCTAATCTATAGATGTTGCTAGTATCAGAACCAATGTATAATTTGATCCATTTACTTTTTTTGTTTTTATCTGTTCCTTCCAAAACAATCACATCTTCACCATCGTATGAAGTGTCATCAACAATTTTCCATTTATAATCTTTGGAATTAATTCTAATTCTTAATGGGTTTTGTTTAGCAATCATTTTAATTGCATGAAATTTCTGTTTCTTTTTTGCAAACCTATAATCGTTAGACTTCCTAGCTTCTACAATTTCTATGGGTCCAAATTCTCTGGACGTTGGGCCGTTGTCATATACTTTTACATAATGTTCTACTAAAAATCTTGACACATTATTTTCATTAGAAAATCTACGGTATAAAATATTTAATTGATGCCCTTTACTATACGTTGTCTCTTTTAGTTTTTTTAATGCAGATTTCACATAAGAAGAAGGATCTTTTATGACGATCTCATCAAGTGAGACCAAGTCTTCTTCAAGAGTTACTACTTCTATTTCTTGATTTATAAAATCTTGAACCATTATTTTAAAAGATTTAAACCCAAGCGTAGAAATCGTGATCGTATCGTTTAAATTTTCTTTCGTTAATCTTAAATAAAATCGACCTTCCTCATTACTAATTGTACCAATAGATTTCGACATAATACTAATCGATGTAAAGGCGAGAGGTTGCTCATTTATATCTACAGTTTCACTTTCAAGGATGATCTCACTTTGAGAAAACACACTAATGTGAACTAAACTTACAATTAAAATGATGAGGTTATTTTTAAACATTTTATCGTTGATTATAAATTAATAAAGAATAAACTTTTTTGAAAACTGTTTTCCGTTTTCCATTGCATTTAGAATATAAACACCTGTTTTTAAGTGTGCGATACTTATAAGTTCTTTAGGGTTGTTATGATTTTTCTCTAATACCTTCGCTCCATGAATCGTATAAATTTTTATATCTAATGGTAAATTGTTCGTGGAGAATACCTTGATACTTTTTGTCGAATTATAAAAATGAACTTCAAAATTATCATTAGAAATTTGAGTGTCGTCAACAGATAATACCAACATTGAGTTCCAAGCTCCAGCATCATTTCCATCATCCCCAAAATCTATAGGGGTGTCATCTCCATTTGGTGCTTCATCATATTCTACTTTTCCAGATATTTCATTAAATCGTAAATTCGAAGAGGTCAAAACGGCATCTATTTTTGAAGAGCTATATGTATCATCGGATCCTAAACCTTCGGAACTGCCAGACAATGAATTTATAAAGTTTAATTGAACCGCTGAGGCACTACTTATATCAGATTCTGGGTTTTCGGTATCTCCTAAACGATTGTCATAAAATAAGGCGTTTTTAATCTCGAAAGTTCTATCTCCTTCAATTCTAACTCCACCAGCTCTTCCTGCTCCTGAAGATGTTAAGGAAACTTTGTTTTCAAAAACAGTGATGTTTTCTAAACTGCTAGTCACATTTAAACCTCCAAAATACAAACCGCCACCTTGAAACGTTGCTTCGTTATTATAAAATGTATTTTCAGACATTATGACTTCTCGACCATTTCCAAAAACATTGATAGCACCGCCATTAGCTCTGTCTCCATTTCCGTCCGTTTTATTAATATTTGCAGCGGTATTATTTATGAATAAAGACCCCGTTATGATTAAAGTTCCATCACCAGAACCGCTGATAGCGCCTCCGTTTCCTCGAGCTAAATTATTTTTGAAAATGGAGTTTATAATAGTGACATTTCCTTCACTAAAAAATAAACCTCCACCAGCTTTGTCAATGCCGCCTGTAGAATTATCATCAAAAACACTATTGGTAAACGTTAAATTAGAATCTGCATTCATATTTATGGCTCCCCCATTAATGGATGACTCTTTGTTTCCTTTAAAAGTAATCTCTGAAAAAGAAACATTCAGATTTGGACTACTAATATGAAATAAACGGTCTGTACCTACTTTATTTTCATCTGGTGAAATGATGGCATTGTTTGTACCCAAGAAACTCAGGCTCTTTTGAACCGAAATTTTAGAATTATGTATGACAGTACCCGAAATGTTAATTGTATTTCCATTGTTTGCTAAAGAGTAAGCTTTATGAACAGTTGAAACTGCAGTTCCTGTGCTTGTTCCTGTATTGCTATCATCTCCAAATTCATCTACGTAATAATCAGTGATTTCTGGTAAATTCTGATAAATTGGTTGATTCACGGTCAGTGCTATTTCTCCTCTCAAAGCTTCACCTCCTTTTCCTGTTAACCATAAATAATAATCATTGGGCAAACCTTCGTAGTTTGTAAATTGAGTTAATGCACTTGACGGTGGGTTATTATCAACTTTTAAAATACAAGTCCCTTCATCCACCTCATCAAACATTGCAACATAAAGAGTTTGTGCGCCGGCATCCACTGCATTGTAAAATTGCCTCCATAAAAAATCTCCTTTTAACCTCGGAATGCTGTTTAGGCTAGAAAATGTGCCTTGACTTTTCTTAAGATTCTGCCAGCTAAACCCTGGAAAAACAACAGGCATATATAATAAGTTTTCTGTATCACACCAAGCCTTATCCGCAATTATAATATTCTTGTGGCTATCGATACCACTAATATTACTATACCTTCCAGGCGTCCACGGATGTACAATGTCAGCAGATCTTATAACGGTGTGTAATTGAGTATCATTAACGGCATCACTGTTCAATGTTCTCCAACTTCTTGGTACACCTAATAAAACGGAACAGCCACCAAATGTTGGATCGTTCTTAAAATAGTTAATCAATGCTTGCACATCGTCTAAATTATAATTATCTGTACGATTAAAACCTACGCCCCAAAGTGCAACTACAGGCTTTTGGTTATAGGTTAATAAATGATTGTTTGAATGATCGTTCACTCCATGTCTAGAAACTAGGGATTCCCAATGTTGTTTCACGTCTTCAACCATTGTTGATGTAGCGTTAGACCCCGATAAATCGTACATAATACTCACAAGTCTATTGTTGTTTTCTTGAGCAGCTGCTATAATATTATCAAAAATAAGATTATCATTGGCTTTTAATATAGATGCATTTGATTTGAGGTTTGATGCAAATTGCTGAAAGAAAACTCCATCGATTCCATAATCATTCATCCATTCAAAATGACGATTGACTGTTTTTATATTTGCAGATGAATAAACATAAGCTGCAGTTTCATCTTTATGTGTAAAAGCGGTGATGTATTTTTCATCTTCATCTGCTTCACTCATATCAGGCCAGTAATCTAAAGTGGCAAAGCCAGGTTCAAATCTCTTAACGCCATTAATACTGGTTTGGTAATGTTTCCAATTTAAATTTGAACCATCCGTAGGCGTGTTGAACCAACCTTGATAACCTGCTAGAACCTTACCTATAATTGAAGTACTTTCTGTAGAGACAGTTAGATCTACGCTAGTATCTGTAAATTCTTGATAGGGTCTACCAATAAAAGTGAGCAATTCTGTACGTAATGTATTTCTTAGTTCCGTAGCTGTTTCAAGTTGAGTATCAAAAAGATTGACTTCTTCATAAGGGTCATTATTCAAATCAAATAATTGGTCCTTTACATGATACAGTGGGTACGCAGCTGCACTTAAACTTCCTAAAGATACATTTGGGATGTAGAAGGGGAGAGGTACTTGTGTTCCGTTTGGCCCATTGAAAGTATCTCCGTTGGCTATTCTTTGATTTGTTGCATCATCATAACGCACCGTGATATATTTCCAGTCCTTGGTTCTAATCGCTCTAGAAAATCCTAGTTCAAAAAACAAATGATCGTGAACAGCTTCTGTAGCATTATTAGTAATAACCTCTTTTAAACTTACACCATCCATCTCTGAATTAGAAATATCTACACCTGCAAGATCTAAAAAAGTAGGAGCGAAGTCTATATTCTGAACCAATTCGTCATAAGTAGAAGGCGTTGAAATTCCATCTGGCCAATACATCATTAAAGGCACTTTTGTACCTGCATCGTAATTTGTAGATTTCCCTTTGTTAAAATCTCCATGATCGGAAGTAATAACGATGATGGTATTGTCTAACTTCCCTGTTTCCTCTAATTTACTAACAACAGCACCAACAGCATGGTCAAACCAACGCAACCAAGCTTGTTTTATATCTTTGTCAGGTAAATTAGTAATTTCATCTTTTATTTGTGCTCGTGTTGGTAAGTACGAATAATCTTGTACTAAAACACCTTCGGCTGTGATGTTAACATCTGAATCTAAACCCGCATAAAAATCATTATTACTCGACCAAAAGGGTGCTGGGCCATGAGGTACCGTTTCACTGTAATAAATAAAGAAAGGGTCGTCACTAGCATTCTCAATGTAATCGAGAACCGCTTTATTTTTATACTCAACGTTGTGAACGTTTAAGTCATCATTTTTTAATTCTCTTAAGTTTGCTGGATAAAAGGCATCTACGACATCAAATCCAAAATCTTTAATTCTATCGGCCCATTTATCATGATTAAATTTCATGGCATCAGAAATTGCTTCTACGTAGGGGTCATCGGTTTGATTGTATGCCATGAAACCATAATTACCCTGTGTATAGGTATTTAAAAATTCATGATCAACAATGTGAGATTTTCCTATAAAAGCAGTATTGTACCCTGCAGCTTGTAATAATTTGGGTAAATTATTTGTATTTTCTTCGAGTTCTATATTGTTTGCAACTCGACTTAGTTGTCCTATTGGATAGCCGTTTAAGAAATTAGTGCCTTCAGACCTTCCTGCGTATTTTCCTGTTAAAATACTATACCTACTTGGGCTGCATATAGAGGAAGAAACAAAAGCATTGTTAAAAACAATTCCGTTACTTGCTAAGTTGTCAATAATAGGGGTGTGGACCTTAGAATCTCCATTAAAACCAAAAGGTCTGGATTGATTTATATTATCACTATCTCTCAAAGGAATAGAACTTTGATCATCAGTCATAATGAAAACAATATTTGGTTGTTGACCAAATAAAAGTGAAGTATTGAATACCAAAAACAAATAAACGAAATACTTTTTCAATATATTCTTTTTTAAATTAAGGGAACTGTTTTTGAAAACAGATTTTAATTAAAATAGAGGCTTTTTAAAAACCCCTATTTTATAGTATTAAAAGAGTCGGAACTCTATTTCTTTAGTTTATGATGAATTTTTTCGAGAACGACTTCCCATTAGATTTACCTTTTAAAATATAGATTCCTGTAGCTAAAGAATTTGCTTGAATGCTTTGTCTTTGCGTTACATTTTTAAGATCTAATAGTTTAGTTCCTAAAATACTAAATACCTCTACAGTTAATGGGGTAGAAATAGTATGGCTAATTTCTATACTGTTAGAAGATTTATTATGAAACACTAATACATTGGCAGCTAAAACATCTTGCTTATCTAAAGATAAAGCTAAGCCTGAATTCCATGATCCAGCATCATTACCATCAGAACCAAAATCAATAGGGCTGTCTTCCGAACTAGATACAGAGTCATATTCAACATTACCAGTAGTTGGATTAAATGTTAAGTTAGAAGACGTTAAATCTGCATTTACTTTAGATGTAGAAAAAACATCCCCAGCGGTATCGTCTAAGGCAGGTTCTATTTTTTTAGTAATTGAGTGGTTTAATGTCATTTCTACTGTTGTAGGCCCTCCGATATCCGAAAAAGCCGTTTCGTTCCCATAGCTTACAAAGTTACCATAGATTAGAGAATTTGAAATTGTAAAAGGTCTCACGCCTTCTATTCTTATTCCACCACCTGTAGATTGATTTAATCCGGTAAAGTTTACAGTGTTATTAAAAATAGTCGTACTTGTAATACTGCTGTTGGCATTAGCGCCTCCTAAATACAAAGCTCCTCCATTGTTTGATACTGAATTGTTTACAAAAGTAGACCCCGTGATAATTAATTGTCTTCCATCACTTGTTATAGCGATAGCACCACCTTTATTAGCGCTATTTCCATCGAATAAAGAATTGGTAATTGTTAGAATTCCAGTACCGCTTGCTAAAATAGCACCTCCTTTATCTGCCGAGACATTATTTTTGAGAATACAATTTGTTAATGTTAAATCTGAGTTTTGAGTAATAGTAATAACAGCACCAGGATTTGAAGAATTCGCATCTTGAAATGTAATCCCTGTGAACGAAATTGTCTTGTTAGCTGCATTTACAACATACATTCTAACGCTAGCTCCAGTAATAGTTGCATCAGATTGCCCAACAAAAGAAATAGATTTTCCCACCGCAACTTGACCTGTTTGATTGATAGGCCCTACAATATTAATAGTGTCTCCATCGGAAGCAGCTTGTACAGCGTTATTAACTGTTGTAAAAGCATTTTCTACAGATAAACCGCCAATATTATTTCCACCTAACTTTACATAGTATGTTGTTTGAGCAAACAAACTTGTTACTAAAAATAAGCAAGATAGTAAACTTAAAAAGGTAATTTTTTTCATTTTGATTGTGTTTTGTGACGCCTTAGAGGCATCGTTTATAAAAATTATAGACTGATAATTAATTCAACTTGTCTTGAACTGGTTGAAATTTTGATTCAAACAAATATGACGATGCACTCTTAATTTTCCCTTAATAATTGATTAATTAATGAGCCTTTATGAGAAAAATTTACTTTTTAGTATAAATAAATATAAACTATAATTTTTGCTTAGAACAGTCTGTAGTATGGGTGATTATATGTCAATTACAAGTGTAAGTTATTGATATCTAGAGAAATGAATTCATTGAAGTTGTGTTCAAATTCTTGTCCGTATAGGATATTGTACTCTTTTAAAAACTTATTAAACGTGTCATTAGCTAAGCTGTGATTGCCTTTAATGTAATATACTTTACATTTTAAGAACACAGCGATTTCATTTATAGTGTCAAAATTGAAAATACAATCCGCTAAATCAATGGCAAAATCAAGATCCTCCTCTATGTCTAATTTTAATGCATAATCCATAAAGTTATTGACTATCAAATCGGTAATATTTTGTTTAAATGAATCTAGCCAAGTGTAATCTAAATTGTTCAGAAAAGCGCCTTTTTTGGTTATTGATATCGTATGAATAATATCCTCTTTGGTTGGTTTGCTTTTAAGTAGGTTTTTATTTAATTGGGAGTAATCATTAACTAAACTTTTAGAATTATTTTCGATAATCCAATAGCCCGTTTTTTTACTAATAGAAAAATCTCCTAACTGTTTAAGAATGGTTTTGAGTTTGGTGATATTAACGGCTCTATTGTTTTGAGCACTTTTATCAGATTTATCATACCATAACAAGTCTTTTAATTTTTGAGAAGAAATCCCTTTGTTATTTTTATGTGTATAGAGCCAAAGAACTAAAAAGAGTTCTTTTAATAAAGGCGTAAATTTTCCTGTAATATCGTTTCCTTTTTCATCAAACATTTGAAAACCGCCAAAAAATACAATCGGATAATCTAGTGTAATTAAAGGGTCATCTTTTTTATGTTCCTGAGAAATTATCGTTTCTTTACTAGGTTTGATTTGTTTTTTCTTGAAATAATTCATTAATAAAAAACCAATGATGCCAGTTATAAAAACACCAATTATAATAAAGACCCAAAGATTCGCTGTTAATCTAGAATCGACCTGAGAGACTTCAATTTCAGAAATAAGAGGGTAACTAATACTGTAAATACCAAAATCTGTTATATTATTTGAATTCAAGAAAGAGGTATAAGCATAAAGTTTTTTTGCATTTTTATCAAAAATAAGATCCACAAATGATTGAGTGTCAGTAAATTTATAAGGAAGAGAATCGGCTACAATATTAAATTCTGAACTCGATAGATTTCCTTGCGCAAGTTTAAGATAACCATTAGATCTAGATTTATCGGAGATCAAGCCATAATAGTTTTTATTAGTACTGTCTATCACAATGGAGCTTCCAAAGATCATTTCTTCAGAAATTTTATTTACCTCATATTGTTTTTTAAATGTTTTGTTTTCAATGTCATACCTTAAAAAATCAAAGTAACTTTTAGGGTTTACCAATTGTTTCCCGCTTTCACTTCCATAGCCCCCTAAGATATAAATGGAGTCTTTGTAGATGGTTGCTCCAGAAAGATATCTTGGTTTAAAAACTTTATTATCATGAGGGATATTTTTCCAAGTTTTAGAACTAAGATCAACCTTTTTTACTTCGTTTTGATAGGTGAATTGACCATAACCCCCTAGGATATATATAGAATTGTCTTTTGGACTAAACAAACTATTATGATGCTGGTATATTTGCTTAAGAGCTTGTTTTTTAAATACAGAATAATTATCCCAACGCTTAGTTTTGAAATCAAATTCAGAAATCTGATTCTTATCTGCTAGGTAGCAGTATAATTTTTTTTGTTTGTGATCAAAAAGAATCCTATGATCTAAAGAAATTTCTAAAGTATCTTTACCAAAACTATAGGTCTTGAATGATTTTTCTTTGGGATTGTATTTTATTAGTGATGTTTTGTTTAAAAGATAAAACTCTCCTAAATCTTTGTCAAATGTCATTAATTGAACTCCATCAACTTTAGAAATTAAATTTTCTTCCCAAGACTTATGATAGCATAACAGCCAGTCTGCATTTTTTACAGTAGCATTGTTGTTATTTATTAAATCGATCGCTTTGGTTCCTCCACATTGATTTAAAGGATAGTGAGCGATTAGTTTAGTACCTTGAGTTAATTTAATGTCTCTAATATCTATTCCACTCGGAACATCTGAAGTTGAAAATTCCTTATAATTATTTGCACCAAAAAAGATTTTGTATGATTCTTTACTTTTAAAAACTGCGGATTTTTTGATGGGTTTAGATCCGGTTATCGAAAAAATTAATTCATTTTTTAACAGCGAAAATTTTATATGAATCGTGCTCCATTTTTTATTAGAAAATGTAGCGTCGTTTATAGGGATAATTGTTTCAGTATCACCAACAACTATGATTAGTTTTTTTGTGGTAGTATTAGAAAGGAGTAAATCTATATTTTTATTATCTTCATTGACAGCTCTAAAAATATATCCGAAATTACCTTTTCTTGTTATTAACTCTACCTTTAAATCAAAAGTCAACTCAAATTCGTCCTTTACAATCAATGGCTTATTTGAAGTGATATCTAAGCTTGTTCTTTCGTCTAGAAGAAAATCTTGACCTTTAAATGAAAGGCCGTACTCTTGACTTAAAACACTTATAGGCAGCATAATAAATACTAAGAATAATATGTAAATGTTAAGACTAAATAACGAAGACTTATGCAAATTCAATTGTTGATTAAAAAAAGATTTATACTCAGTTTTCACAACATAATTAATATAAAGGTTAAGTTATTTTAAGATAATGAGGTTATATAAATGTAACTAATAATAATGGATATTAATGAAATTTATTTATTAAAATAAAAGTTCCATAATTATTATGGTTTAAATTTCAATTAATAGTGTCGAATTAATTTTAACAAAGTTTATTAGCTCCAATTTTTTGAGTACGTCATACAGTATTTACAATAGATAAAACCGATTTTTAGGCTTGATTTTGCACTCGTTACAAACGATCGTGAGCAAAGGTAGAGTCGTGTAACAGATAAATCGATAGTTCCAGAATCTTTACAATTTGATGGAAAAAAATATCGAACTCCAAGAATTAACGATGTTTTTAGGTTTATCTTACATATAGACAGAGACTTACTTAAATATGATGCGGAACAAATCTCAAGAAATTTAAAATGAAAATAGAAGAGGTTTTTTTAGCCTTTCGTTTGATGTTTTAAATATATTTGATAAAAATATTGCAATGACAAATATCACTTCTTCTTTTACTTTACCGAATGGATCTGTTTTAAAAAATAGAATTGCAAAGTCTGCAATGAGTGAAAATTTTGGGACGAGACATCACTCACCAAGTAAGGGTTTAATAAATGCATATCGGGTTTGGGCAAAAGGGAATCCAGGGTTACTTATCACTGGAAACGTGATGGTAGATTCTTTGGCATTGGGTGAAGCGCGGAATGTAGTTGTAGAAGACTACAAAGATTTCGAATTATTAAAAGAATGGGCTAAATCAGTGGAAGGAACAGGTGTACATCTTTGGCCACAAATAAATCACCCTGGTAGGCAGACCTTTGCGGCAATTAATAGACATACATTTGGGCCTTCTGCGATACCACTAAAAATGGGTAGTGCTTCTAAGATGTTTAAAGTGCCAACAGCATTGAAAGAAGAAGAAATTTGGAACATCATAAAACGCTTTGGAAATACCGCTAGAATTTTAAAAGAAGCTGGGTTTACAGGCTGTCAGATTCATGGTGCTCACGGGTACTTAGTCAGTCAGTTTTTGTCTCCCAATAGCAATGTTCGTACCGATCAATGGGGCGGTTCTCTGTCAAATAGAGCACGTTTTGTTTTAGAAATTTATCGTGAAATTCGCCGTCAAGTAGGGACGGATTATCCAATCGGAATTAAGATTAATTCTGCAGATTTTCAGCGTGGCGGATTCACAGAGGAAGCGTCTATGGAGGTGATTCGCCTGCTAGGGAATGAAGGAATCGATTTGATTGAAATATCTGGCGGAACTTATGAGAAGCCAGCTATGATTCAGGGAGATCGTAAAAAAAGTACCATTGCGCGTGAAGCTTACTTTTTAGATTATATTGAAAAAGCTCGAAAATTGATTAAAACTCCTTTGCTGCTTACGGGAGGTTTTCGTTCTGTTTCGGTAATGGAGAACGCTTTGGAAAATGGACATTTAGACGTTATCGGTTTGGCAAGACCATTTTGCTTATATCCTAATTTGCCTAATCAAATTTTTGACGGTTCCGTAAAACGATTTGAAACTCCTATACCTCAAATTGGTGTTAAGTTTTTGGACAAACTTGGCGGTGTAGAATTACCCTGGTATGAACTTCAAATTCAACGAATTGGAAAAGGGAAGTCTCCTAAAACCACCCTGCCAGGAATTTTGGCTTTCTGGTTTAGCCTTAAGAGCTTGTTTTTTAAATCTTTTTGGAAGAATAAATAAGTTTTAATAAAAAACTTATGACCATAAAAGGTTGCGGGTTATACTGTGGAGTCGACGAGATTTACCTTCGGTTGTGCTCTTGACTCTCGTCCTATAAATGCAGTGCACTGTTCAGACCAGACGCCTTAAAACAAAAAAACTTACGCAAGCAAGCTTGGTAAGTTTTTTGAATTTTAATTCGCAGTCGCACTGCGCTTCATCGTGGAGGCAAAGGGGGCGAAGTCGAACTATTTCGGTGAGGATTTGAAATTAATTCTTAGTGTAAATCATTTGTGCAGTTACGACCGTCCTAAACCCTAAATATTCTAAAGAGGTGTTTGGACCTGTAGCTATGTGAATATATCCGATAACTCGCACAATAGGACGCATAACACAAAAATGAACCGCTTCTTGTTCCTTTTTACTCTATTGGCAATGAATACATGAACGAATTTAATGGTTATGCCACAAGGGGTTATTTCTTTTTGGTGATCATATTCACTAATAAACATAACTATTAGTGAGTATGATATAAAACAGTATATTTGTAAAAAAAGAGCATGTATAAGCGTACATTAAAAAATAGTCTTGAAAACAAAATAAATAAAGGGAAAGCTATTATATTAATAGGTCCCAGACAAGTAGGGAAAACAACCTTAATTAAGGCGGTTATAGATACTAAAAAACATCTTTTTTTAGATGGAGATGATTCAACGGTTAGAAACTTGTTAAACAGCCCAAATACAGAGCAAATAAAAAGTATCGTAGGCTCTAATAAGTTAATTTTTATTGATGAAGCTCAGAGAATAGAAGGAATTGGACTCACTCTGAAAATTATTACAGATCAATTTAAAGATATACAATTGCTAGTAAGTGGTTCATCGTCTTTCGATTTATCAAGTGCACTTAACGAACCCTTGACAGGGAGAAAATGGGAATACGAACTTTTCCCAATAAGTTGGGAAGAGTTTGAAGATAAACATAACTATCTTGTTGCAGAACAGCAATTAGAAAATAGACTTTTATATGGGTTCTATCCAGATGTATTAAATAACCCTGGAGAAGAAAAAGAACTTTTGAAGCAATTAGTAAATAGTTATTTATACAGAGATATTTTAGCGTATTCTAATATTAGAAAACCAGAAGTACTTGAGAGGTTGGTGCAAGCTTTAGCGCTTCAAATAGGCAACGAAGTCAATTATAATGAGTTAGCGCAAACAGTAGGTATTGATAAAAACACGGTTTCTAACTACATAGATATTCTTGAAAAAGGATACGTTATTTTTAAACTTAATAGCTTTAGTAGAAATTTACGAAACGAAATTAAAAAAAACAGAAAAATATATTTTTATGATAACGGTGTTAGAAACATGGTGTTAGGAAACTTTAGCCCTTTAGACTTGCGACAAGATACAGGTGCTTTGTGGGAGAATTTTTTAATTTCTGAAAGAAGAAAGCAAAACACGTATAAAAATACCACTGCTAAAATGTATTTTTGGCGTACCAAACAACAACAAGAGGTCGACCTTGTTGAAGAATGTAACGGTGAAATTACAGGTTTTGAATTTAAATGGAATGCAAAGAAAAAACTAAACCTGCCTAAAACTTTTGTAAAAGAGTACAATGCAAAAGAAGTCATAATTGATAGAATAAACTTTAGAGATTTTACCACAATAGAAACGCTATAGCACACTTTTAAACATTAAACATAGCATTAAAGTTGTCAAGATTTATTTTCGTTGATTTACAAAAAATACAATACCCACGACCATGAAAGGTTGCGGGTTCTACTGTGGAGAAGATGGGAGTAAAGGCGAACTTTTTTGTGATGGATTTAATTAAACTATTGAATTAAATCAATTTCTGGAGTTAGAAAAAATTAAAAACTACAACATTCTCTATTTAATTCTATTTCCCAAGGTTTATTATCTTTTTTAATTCGTTTGCAATCAATACCACTATTTTTCATCAATAAGGGTAGATTTCTCTTGAAACTGGTAACTGAACCATATCTTGCTCCTAATTGATAAGCCCCCCCTCTATTGTTTCTATTTGGATGAGTACTGTATTTATCGGTCATTCGATATTTTTCATTCCATTCACCAAATAAAATTTCGTTTTCAATATCACTAAGACCCTTGTTTCTTTTGGACAAACCTCTCTTTCATCTGGAGATTTGATTGTGACGTCCTTAATAGCGGGTTCGACTCCCGCTCAGGGCACATTATTTATTTTTTAAACTGTACACCTTATGTTAATTTGTACAGTAAGTTTTGTTTTTGTAATTTAGAATAAATTAAAACTTAAATATTATGAAAAAATATCACTCTTTTATTCTGCTTGTACTTGCATCAGCTATATCATTCGGACAAAATGCACCTGTTGATTTTGAACAAGTAGGGAATGGAGCTAGCTGGACTTGGACTGTTTTTGAAAACGATTCGAATCCTGCATTAGAAATAGTCGCAAACCCTAATCCGTCAGGAATAAACACTTCGGCTACAGTAGCAAAATTTACTGTATTACAAGCAGGAAAGCCATGGGCTGGATGCGAAACACAGCACGGTTCTGATATTGGTTCATTTAGTATTACTGCATCAAATAATATTGTTAGAATAATGGTGTACAAAACTAAAATTAGCGATGTAGGAATAAAGATGGTAGCTGCTTCTGCTGCTTCATTAGGTGAAATTAAAGTAGCTAACACAGTTATTAATCAATGGGAGCAACTAACGTTTGATTTTTCGGATCATATTGGAGGAATGACTTACGATCAATTGGTTGTATATCCTGATTATGTAGCTCGATCTGCTGACGACATTATCTATTTTGATAATGTATTTGGTGATCAAGCATTCTTAAGTACCGAAGAATTAATAAAACCTCAATTAACTTTATTCCCTAACCCAACTAATGACATAGTTAACTTTGATTCTGAAACTCCTATTGATAGAGTTGAGCTATTTACAATTGATGGCAAAAGTTTAATTGCTTTACAAAACGTAAAATTAATTGATTTGGCCAATTTCGATACAGGAATCTATATTGTTAAAACTTTACACAATGGAGTTAGTTCAATACAGAGAGTTGTAAAAAACTAATTTCTTAAAATCACAGTCATATGGATCGGAACAATGAGGTCCAATATCTACATTTGGTGTTTCAGAACTTAATAAAGACAAGAAATTTGTTTTATATAATCAAGGTGTGATGTAAGGATTAAAGAAATTAAAATTAAATAATAGAAATACTCTTTTTAATATAAAATCTATTTTACAAATGGCACAATGTTTAATTCGTTGTTTCATAGTTTACTTAAGTCATAGAGTAATTAATGTTTCAAAAATATAATATAACCTCTTTTCAGTTATCTTTTTATACCTCCCGAGCAACCTTTGGAGCAACTCTAAAAACCAAAAAACCCGTAAATAATTGTTTATAAATGAGTTACGGGATAATTTTGTGGAGACGCCGAGATTAACCTTCGGTTGTGCTCTTGACTCCCGTCCTGTAAATGCAGTGCGCTGTTCTTTCAGACCAGGCGCCTTAAAACAAAAAAACTTACACAAGCAAGCTTGGTAAGTTTTTTGAATTTTAATTCGCAGTCGCACTGCGCTTAATCGTGGAGTCGCCGAGAATCGAACTCGGGTCCAAACAAGCTAATAAAAAGCTTTCTACACGTTTAGTTTTTAATTGATTGTCGGAAATAAACTGACTAAAAACGGCCCACTTATTTCTTAGCTTTTTTAATTTCGAATCCCTACCAAAGCCTTAGAGAATCTAGGTTGACATTT
>Ga0209199_1001841_pt1 | contig 24073 bp, 24 predicted proteins | sample COGITO_mtgs_1105_7_FD_184805 | JGI IMG/M metagenome (GOLD analysis project Ga0209199, IMG submission 184805) | Pelagic marine microbial communities from North Sea - COGITO_mtgs_110523 (SPAdes) (version 2) | ecosystem: Environmental > Aquatic > Marine > Epipelagic ...
ATGCACGTTAATTTCTATAAAAAACCACAAATAAAGACACATAAGACACCCATAAAAGTAGAAAAATCTGTCTTATTTTTAGACTATTTAGAACATTTTATTTCCAATTCTGCCACAAAAAGAGTGCAAGGATATGGAACGGTGGGTTTGGCACACAATACCATTCGGACCTATAAATCGCTATATCGAATTATAAAAACCTATGAGTTTGAGAAATCAGAGAAATTCTATGTAAATTCTATTGATAAATATACCGCCGAATCTTTTACCCGTTTTCTAAAAATCGAGCAGCAGTATAGTGATAATTACTGCGGTCAGCTCTTAAAATTATTGAAAATTATTCTGCGTGATGCTGAGAAAAGCGGATTAGAAGTGCACCCTTATTCCAATTATATAGAATCTTTTAAACAGAAAAGTTCAGATAGAATTCTTCATATTTTAAATCCATCAGAGATAAAAGCATTAAAGGGATTAAAGCATATCCCTGAAGTATATACAGATAGTTATAATTGGTTATTGATTGGTTTGTGTATCGGGCAGCGAGTCTCAGATCTATTAAAGTTGAGTCCGGATAATCTTAGAAAAGCATCCACTGGATTGTATATAGATATACTACAGCAAAAAACAAAGAAGGCGGTGACTGTTGGAGTGGCTGACCCTTTAGTTATTAAAATTATAGAGAATGAGTTTCCAAGAAAAGTGTCACAAGTGATCTTTAATAAACAAATTAAAGCACTTTGTAGAATAGCAGGAATAAATGGGTTGGTGAGTGGGTTTAAGAACAACCCAAAGACTCGTAGAAAAGAAATTATAAATGCTCCGAAATATGAGTTTGTAACTTCACATATTATGAGGCGCTCTTTTGCTTCTAATTATTATGGAAAAATTGAAACGCCGCTACTTATGAATATAACAGGTCATTCTAAAGAAAGTACTTTTCTAACCTATATTGGTACGCATCAGAATAAAGATGCACTAGCAGATTTATTTATCCAGCAGGCGGGAGTTATTTGGTAATATTACTTTTTTATCCCTAACTGAATTTTTTTTTCTTTGTACCAATTTTTATCTGTTACTCTTTTAAACAACCAAACTCTATACTCTTTGTATATTATAGACTTATAAAGAATGTTTACTCTAGATTTTAAAAATAGATAAGCCTTAATGTGTGGGGATTGTATTTTTGTTGTTATGGGATTGGTAAAATGACTATTAAAAGCTCTTAAATACAAAATTGTTTCTATTGATTTGCTGTATTCTAAACTATCTACAGTATTAAAAACTTCATAACAAGCTGCTAAAAAACAATTTAAGGGTTGGCTTAGCTTGTCTAAAGTATTGACTGCATCTTTTGCATTCGTTTTTTTAGACAATAAAAAAACATCAAAAGCATTTCGTAAAGCCATCCTTTTGTAATAAAAACCATCGTCATTTATTTGATTGGCTATAATAGATAAATTTAGTTTATTTGCATAACTCAAAACTTTAAATCCGTTTATAACCTGACTGTCTTTCTTTACAAAACTATAATTAAATTCCTTAATATATTTTTTTATGTCTAAGAAATTCTTATGAATTTCGATGGCTGCAATGCTATTCTCTTTTTGAAGTCTTCTATAATGTTTATTTACACCCGGAAAATAATATTTGGACTTATGTACTTCAGAATACCCAGACTCTCTTAAAATTGTAATCGCTTTTAAATAGTCTTTTTTTGAAAATATAAAATCAATATCCCCAACCATTCGTTCGGCAATATCTTCATATATTCCCGCTAATAAGTTTCCGGTTCCTTTTAAAAATATAGGTCTAATATTATTCGCTAATAATAAGCTATTTAGTTCTTGTGCTTGTTTAAGGATTTGCTGGTTACGCTCCCGATTTAAATCGGTAATATGCTCCATATAGCTAACCAACTCATGTGGTAAATGCTTTAAGAAATCTACACGTTTTAAATTACAATACAATGCCGGAAACGCATAATGACTGGTGCTCACTTTTACAACAGCATCCCAGTCTATAGTCGTTGATTTTAATTGTTTTTCTATTTCTTTTCTATTCTTTGCTTCCATAGAAATAGTCAAACATTTTGCAATAAAATAAAGGTTTTCTTTATAATTCAATTGATAATTTTTTTATTCAAAGATAGGAAATTGTTAATGCGTCGAAATATGAATTTGTGACGTCTCATATTATGAGAAGGTCTTTCGCTTCTAATTACTATGTTAAAATTGAAACGCCGCTGCTAATGAATATCACAGGACATTCTAAAAAAAGTACTTTTCTTAGCTATATTGGGACGCATCAAAATAAAGACGCGCTAGCAGATTTATTTATGCAACAGGCAGGAGTTATTTGGTGATTCTACTTTTTTATTCCAAACTGAATTAATTTTTGAATGTACCAGTTTTTATCAGTTAAACTTTTAAAAATAAAAACACGATACTCCGTGTGTGTTATGGACTTATTCAGAATGTAAAATATTCTTTTTATAAAAATATAAATCTTATCGAATTTAGTTTGTCTTTTTGCTTGTATGGGATTTGTAAACTGACTATTAAAAACACTTAAATAGGAAGCTGTCATTTTTGTGTTATTGTATTTTAAACTATCTACCTTATTAAAAACTTCATAACAAGCTGCTAAAAAACAATTTAAAGGATACCTTAGTTTGTCTAATGTATTCAGCGCAGCCATAGCATTCGTTATTTTAGATAATAAAAAAACATCATAGGCATTTCTTAAAGCCATTGTTTTAAAATAAAAACCACTATCGTTTATTTGATTTGCAATTATCGCTAAATTTAATTTGTTTGCATAACTCAAAACAGAAATTTCATTTATAAATTGACTATCTCTTTTTACAAATCTGTAATTAAATTCGTTGGTATATTTTTTTATACTCAAAAGATCTTTGTGAATTTCTATAGCTGCAATGTTATTCTTTTTTTTTAGTCTTCTATAATGTCTATGTTCATTTGGCCGATAATATTTTTTCTTTTTTTGTTTACTTACTTCAGAATACCCAAACTTTCTCAATATAGTAATTGCTTTTGGATAGTCTTCTTTTGAGAAAATAAAATCAATATCCCCAACCATTCTTTCGCCGATGTCATCATAGATTTCTGCTAATAGATTCCCCGTTCCTTTTAAAAATATAGGAGTAATTTTATTTGCTAATAAAACACTGTTTAAATCTTTTGCTTGTGAAATTATTTGTTTATTCCGCTCCCTGTTTATATCGGTAATATGCTCCATATAGCTAACCAACTCATGAGGTAAGTACTGCAAGAAATCTGCATGTTTTAAATTACAATACAATGCAGGAAACACAAAATGGGCTGTACTCACTTTTACAACAGCATCCCAGTCTATAGAAGTTGATTTTAATTGCTTTTCTATTTCTTGTCTGTTTTTTTCTTCCAGAGAAATAGTCAAACATTTTGCAATAAAATAAAGAGTTTCTTTATAATTCACTAGATTGAATATTCCCTAATCAAAAAAGCCCTCATTATTTGGGTCCTCCTCTTTCATTCTTTTATTCCACGAATAAAGACAGAAAACAATCCAAAATAATAAGAATGCAACTCCTAAAGTTTTTTGTTGTTTTAAATGTATTGCAAATTCTTTCATAGTGCCTGGGTATAAAATATACATTTGAGCGCTTTCACTCCATCTACTATATGATGTTTGTACATTAGCTTTGCCAACCGCTACAAAAAATAGAATCCATGATAACCCCATTCTAATTTTTTGTTTTACATTTCCATCTTTAAAAAGGAGATAATAATTTTTAATTAACATACCAACCATACTTAGTATCATCATATCTATGATTGACTTTGATACTTTCTTTTCTTTCTTATTTTCCATATCTATTTATTTTTTATCAAGTCTTTTCTCTTTTGCTTCTATAAAATTTCTTTGTCTTATTTGTGAGGAAATCTCTTGATATTTTTTTTACTCGAAAGATATTATTTGGTAGGGTCTGGATCTCTATCCATAAATCCTTGCTTCTCTATTTCTTTTAATTGTTTAATAGTAAATTGATCTCGAACAGATTTTGTTTTAGGAAATATATAATTAGAAAGAGTTACAAAGAGTTTTACCCGTTCTGTTTTTGTGAGCTTTTCTTGGTTTATGAGCAAATCATCCAACACTTCTTCATAGAGCAATTCCATCTTTTCTTTGATAGAAGGTCCTTCTTTTTTTGCAGGACCTCTTTTAGATTTTTTTCCTGCTTTCTTTGCTGAATTTGGATCGAATGGCATGTGTATTAAAATTAGATTCTAGACCAAATGTAACCAAAAAAGTTTACTTCTTTAGCAACCAACTGCTAGACTGTATTTTATCACCCAATCCATCCACTAAAGTGATTCCCATGTGATCACAAATAGGTCTTTCTGGAATGGTGTTGTTATTTTGGTCTCCTCCATTAGCAAAGCTTAATTCATATTCTGAACCAAAATCTAGAGCAATCTTTTCTATAGTTTTGCAAACCGTCCTATCCTCATGAATTGATAAAACACAATGATCTACTGATTTTATGTTTGAAACAATAAAGACACGTTCTTCTTCTTTTTGAAATTCTTTAGATCCTTTTAATCCTCTTTGATGATCACTATTTACAATTACAAACAACTCATCTGCCAATGCTTTAGCATTGTTAAAATACTCTATATGTCCTTTATGTATTGGATTAAAATACCCCGATACAATCATTCCTTTTTTTTTTAATCATGTTATTCTTTTTTATCTCCCAAAATCATCTTGTACTCTTATAATATCTTCTTTATCTGAAGGATGATTCGCATCTGTATGCTGCCAAATCTCTACCATCACACAATAATCATCTAAGCCAATTAGACGTTGGCGTTCTCCTTGTTTTAATATTATCTGATCTCCTTCATTATACACTTCCATCTCGTTTTCAGTATCAGAGTCACTTCTAATAATTCCAGCAGATCCTTTATACACTTGCCAAATTTCTGCCCTTCTGTTATGATATTGCCATGACAATCTAGCTTCTGATTTTACAATGAGTATTTTAGGACTCAACTTGCCACCAATTTTTAAGTTATTCACATCTAAACCTTCAAAGAATTTATTGGAAAATTCTTGTGCTTGGGTTTCATCAATCACTAAAAAACCGCCCCAAGGTCTGTCAAAATCATAGGAAAATACAGAGAAACCAAATGATTCTATTTCTTTTTTAATATATTTTATATGGTATTTACTAGATAAAAAAAAATTGTTTGATTTTAGATATATTTTTTAATATTAGAGTTATAAATCCTCCTACATTATTTAAACAAATTGCACGATAATCTTCTTTTGTTTTTTGAATAATATTTTTAACGCTTCGATTACTAGCTCCACCTAATCGCATTTTGGTAATCACCTTTGGTAAATAAGCAAATTTTAAAGAGTCATCTTTTAATATTCGGAGCATAAAATCATAGTCAGCTGAAATTTTATAACTTAAATTAAACTCACCGTGCTTTTCATATACCTCTTTTTTTAAAAACAATGTTGGGTGAGCTGGCATCCAACCTTTTTTAAGTAAACTAGAATTAAAATCGGTGCTTTTCCAATACCTTATAATTTTATCAATATTGTTTTTATCTAAATATTGCAGATCACCATATACGCCATCTATATTCTCCTTCTCAAATTGATTAGCTAGCGTTGAAACAATGTGATTATCAGCTAAAGTATCATCAGAATGAACAAAACCTATTACTTCACCAGTGGCTAATTGAACACCTTTGTTTAGGGCATCATAAATACCATTATCTGGCTCTGATAGTATTTTAAACTCAATTTGTGGAAATTGTAATTGATGTTGCTTTACCAACTCTAAAGTTTCATCTCTTGAATTGCCATCTATAATCACATATTCAATATTTTGATAACTTTGGTGTAAAACAGATATCATACATGACTTAAGAGTTGCTTTACTGTTATAAGTTGCTGTAATTATGGAAATTTTCATGCTTTAATTACTCTATTGCGTGTTTTCTTAGCTGGGTTACCTTGATAAATAGTGTAAGGTTCTAAATCGATATTTGCAATTGAACCAGCACTTAAAATAGCATGGGTCTTGCATGTTACTCCTGAGCAGACAATAGATTTTGCGCCAAGCCATACTCCTTCTTCCAATATTATTTCATTTACCATTAAATCAAAAGTGGTTTTTTTATAATTGTGATTACCACAAAGTAACATCGCTCCTTGTGAGATGCAAACATTAGAACCAATAATCACTTGATCAAGGTTATCTATCCAAACATCTTCGCCAATCCAACTATAGTCACCAATCACCAACTTCCATGGGTACTTGATATTCACTCCTGGCTTTATCACTACACTAAGGCCCACCTTTGCACCAAATAGTTTCAGTAGCCATACTTTTAAGCCCGACAATGGAATTATGTGTGAAACGAAGAATACAACATTTACAAAATACCACAGAACACACACGACTTTGTTACCTGGGTTATACCAAGTATTATCATATTTTGAAAGATCATTTTTTTCCACGTATTGAAATTATTTTAAAGCTTAAACTTACAAAGTAAAAACGAATTCAGGCATAGTATTTCCTGTTAACAACCAAAAATATAAATCCCGCATCATAATGGCAACCTTATGCTGTTCATACTTCTCCTCAACAAGCTGACGACCACGCACTCCCATCGCACGAATTTCGGAATCATCCATGGAAAGGATTTCCCTGATTACCTGAACTATAGTTCCTGGTTCATTATCCTTCCACCATCCGCAGTTATACTCAGTTAATTCACTCCAAGGCGAACCCAAAGAGGCATAAACAGGCGTTCCACAAATCAGTGCCTCAGGAACAATCATTCCGAAGTTCTCCTGCTCACTGGGAACCATCAAAGCGGATATTTGAGAAAGACGCTCATATTTTTCTAGTCCGCTAACGAATCCAACAAAGGTTACGGAATCCTCTAAGTTCAGTCGCTTCACTTCTGCTCTCAAGAACGCTTCATAGCTTTCATCGAACTTCCCTATCACCTGAAATGAAAGTAGCTTACTTTCCTCCTCATTGAGCAAAGCCATTGCATAAATAATATTCTCCACCTTCTTTATAGGATGCAAGCGACCAAGGAAACCGATTTGCTTCTTACTCTGAATTCTATATTTTAGGTTTTCATCTCTGAACTTCAAGCTAACTTCTTGTGGAAGGACCACCGGATTCGGAATTATTGCGATCGGTCCCTTATACCCATAAGCTCTCACATATTCCATCTCCTGCTGGCATGTAGCATGAATGCATGTAGCCATCATAATATCCTTATTGTACCACAACGTACCCATTAGTTTCTTCTTCCAACCACTTACTTTCAGAGCCGTCGGATACAGCATCCCGTGGGTGCTCAGCACATAAGGCTTCCCCATCTTGCGAGCATAACGGCAAGTAGCATGAGTAGGATACAGCCACAAGGAATTTGCATGATAAAGCTCATATTCCGTTTCTTGGAGGAATTTATCCATATTCTTTGATAACGCCAATGGTGTACGGTAGTCGCACTCCAACAACTTCATCCATGGTCGTCCTTTCCCGAGTACTACCTCTTTATTACTTGTGGTAGCAACAACAGGCTTTGATGACAACAAATCCACAGGCACCCCAATGTCATACAAACCTTCCAAGAGATCGCGAGTGCAAGTCGACGCCCCCCCTTGCGAAGCCAACATATAAGGTATTGTTTGTAGAATTTTCATTTTTTAAGCTTTTGAACAAGGCCCCTCTTGAATTGAAGAAATTTGCTGGTTTTGAATATCTTTTATTAATGTGAGCAAATTCACTGCTGCATGTTTTGGGTTCCAAATATCCTTCATCTGCTGATAAGCATTTCGTTGTATCTCCATCATTTTATGGGGATGCTCTATTAACCACTTCACTTTTTCTGTCATTGAATCGATATCACAACTCGTGAAGCTGAAGCCTGTTACACCCTCTTTAATAAGATAAGGTGTACTACCAATGGCATCAGAAGCTACCAACACGCATCCATTACTCATCGATTCGTTGGCTACTGCTCCCCATCCTTCTAACTTATTGCTTGTAAACAGAAACACATCATGCTGGGCCATTGCCTTCAGGGCTATATTGTTGGACACACTTCCATAGAACTTCACTACGTCTTGGAGGTTGTAAACACTTACCATATCCTCTAGTTTCTTACGTGAAAATATCGCCTCATGTGATTGTTGTTTAACTTCACCGCCATAGATGTCCAAAACAAAGCTAAATCTATTCTCTTTCAACTTTCGAGCCATCTCGATGACCAACTCTGGATGCTTCAGTTTCAAGAAACGGGCGCACCACATTAATCGCACGACACGTTCACTAGTTACATTTTTTAAGTACTTTTCGTTTTCGTTATAGTTTTCGTTAATTGAAGTAAAGTACCCCCACTTATAGCACTTGCCTTTGAAGGTTTTCAGTTTATACTGATCGCTTGCGACAAAACCACCAGAACAAAGCTTGTAGATAGCCTTCTTACTCCAACCACCTAAATGATAAGCTATTACCATCTTAAGGATTTTTGGAGAAAAAAGATTGACCCACCCACGTTTTAGCATACGCTCACCCATATCAAAAGATAATAATCCCTTCTTCATCCGAGCTTTCTCAAAAGGCAATGATTCATATCCACTGAAAACACAGACCTCTGCATTCAATGCAAACGACATTGCTTTTTCGTAAACCTTTTTTGTCTCCCAGGAACGTACTAGATAGGGCCGTGTGGAATAATCTTCTGTTGCACCTTTGTTATCCATGCACCTTGCAGTTTCCACAAAGGCATAATTTTCCCCCAACAGCTTATAGAATTCATCGGCCACACAAGCCTGATGATGGTTAAGTACTAAGGAATAAAATACAAGTTTCATTTTCTGTAATTCTCAATATCTGCCATAATCTTATTCCAAACTTTTGTACTAAACATTTCTCTTATAATTCCTGTTTGATTTGCATATTGCATTAGATTTTTATTTGACATGTTACATATCTTCAATACTTGTTTTTTTAATTCTTCACAATTAGAATCAACCTTGAAATATTTAATTCCTTCAAGTTGTTTATATGCTATTGTTGAAATCACAATTCTATTATGAAGTAATGCTTCAATAATTTTTGATGGGAAGTTACACTGATTTTCTGGGTAACTTTCATCTCGTGTAGTCAAAAGGAAAGTCACCCTATACATAATATCCAAATAATCATTATAAGACACAGAACCATGATATTTGATATTAGGATATCTTGCTGCATAGTCCTTAATCATATCTTCCCCTTCAAGCACATTACCCGTAATATGCAAAATACAATCTGGCAACTGTGAGAAAGCCTCCAGCACTAGAGGTGTTGACGCAATTACATTCGAGATAACACCAGAAAGTAAAAATTCTTTATTGAGTTTGTCTATTTTAGGATATGCTTCATCTGCTGGTGGCACAACTCCAGGAAGTAAAGCGGTATTCTTTACACAAAATAAAGAAGAGTTGGCTAAACGAATTGTTCCATCTGATCTGTTTATTAGTTTCAAATACCAGTAATTCTGCTCTCTCCAACTGATCGCAGGAGTAAAATCTAATACAATGATATATAACTTTACTGAAGGTTTGAATAACTTGACCAATATGAACAATAACGAATTGACAACATTGAGGTTGTAAAGCCACAATGAATCTTCTTTATTAACTTTCTTGAATATCTTCCATTGCTCATGAAAGATGGCTAATTTTGCCAAGATGCTTCCCCTCTTTCTCCAATTAGAATAAACAACTTCATAACCTTTGTCTGCTATCGGTGGCATTTCACCTTTTACAGTCAAAGGCATTAAAGAGTACACCTTATCAAAACCGCCTCCTTGCATTAGATTGCGAGAGAAATTTGCGGCAGCAAAGGACAATTTGTATTTTGCTGTCAAATCATCTGGCAGTAAAAATGTTTGAAAAATACGCATTATAGAATGTTTACTTTAGCGAGTTTATTTACTCCATCTTTAATATATTTTAATGCAACAAGGGTTAGTAACAGAATAGTGTATTTAAGAACCACATTTAAAGAGAAATACTCATTGAGTAGCATTATTATTATCTGTGAGAAGGCAACAATCAAGTAAGTTTCTTCTCCAACTTTCTGAAGCATAATAGACACATGTTTAAGATGTTTGTCAATCCACGATGATAATATAAAAACCATCAAAGTACCAGCTATTGCTCCTATTGTCAAAGGAAGGAAGGGTAATATTGAATTAAAACATAAATCTAGTCTCCAAAAAAGTGAAATACCTGCAGTAATACAGAAAAAAATCAAAATATGCCAAAGTTTTGATTCTGCTATTATCGAATTTAGGCGTTTTAACTCAGTACCCACAACAATCAAAAATGTTGCAAACGGAACAGATGATAAAGTCCATTGCAACTGTATCTTATAAAAACTCAAAATACAACTTATACCTACTAAAATAAAGGTGAACCCAAGTAATATATATCTATTTTTTATACTATAAATTAGTTTAGCTAAAAGAGAAGCTAGGAAAAGAACAGGAATAAACCATAGCGCATAAGAACCCCATCCATTGTAAATCCAATGGATGAAACTATCCCATCCTTGAAGTATCTGTATCATTAATACAACAAAAGAATAAACAAAAAAGGGCACTAATAGTGTTCTGAACTTTCTTTTAGTAAAGCCTTTAAAATCTGTCTTTTGCCAATTTGTTGTCCATCCTGATGCAATAAAGAACAATGGCATGTGAAAAGCCCAGATGAAGTTTGACAGAACAGAAGGTATTGAGGTATGGCCTAATACCATAAATAGAATGGTAATTCCTTTAGCAATGTCAAGCCAGTTAAGTCGTTTAGTCTCCATTTAAAATTATTTAATTGGAATTATTGAATTACTAGCCTTTTTGTACTTTCTAATGTCCAAATACGCATAAAGCACTAAAGTATATGATATAAGTGGATATAACAATATAGTGTCTGTGTATGGTCTTTGTATAAAACCTAAAATAATAATTAAAAAAGCATATTTATATTGACGTTTGTATTTGCCCAATTTAAACAATAAAAAAAATGGTAAATATGTAACTAATGAACCCAAAATACCATCCGATGCCCAGTTCACAAAAAAATTAGCACCTAAAAAGTTATCACTGCCGGCGTATTTGGTAGACAAATTAGTGGCACCTACACCAAAAATTGGCGAAGTTTTAAAAACATTCAGAGTTTTTAGTAGTAGTTGGGTTCGGTTATCACCAGTTAATGTTCCCGTTTGCTCATTTGAAGCAAAGCGACCAAAAATAGCATTATCAATACCCTCGTCAAATGAAGCCATACTTATTAACAAAATAAGAAAAGAAATTACTGGTAGCACAAGCTTCTTCCGTTGTTTTTTGTAAAAGTAAAAAAAGTATAAAATTAATTGGACAAAATATGCCATTGAGAGTGTGGAAATTAAACCAAAGATCAATAGATATTCAATTTTTTTGTTATCAATAAATAGTTTGTTGAGAAGCAAAGCAAAAATGCCCCAACATGCTAGAGCTCCTGGTTCATCATAAAATCCAGCATTACGTATGAAACCTTCAAAAACAGCATTTGTTGTAAATAGACCATAAAAATACCCAGGTCGACCATCCATTTGTATAAATTGAGATAGTGGTTTCAGTAAGCCCGAAAAAACAAGCACAAAGCCTATTGATCCGGCAACGGCTTGAAATACTAACCAGAAATTATAGGTATTAATAAACTCATATTTATCCCGGTAACTTAACTGTATTCCTAAAATACTTAAAGTTGTAAATAGAAGAAAAACTCGTGTAAGATAGCTTGAATCTTGATAAAATAAGGCGTATAAAAACCAACAAAATATTTGGATTGAAATTATAATTGATATTGGTTTAGGCACGTGTCGATATGCATTTTTAAATAATGCAGTAGCTCCAGCAAGAACAAATAAAATCACATAGTTTACAGTATAATCAGGTAGCCAACCCATTAAATAAAAAACACATGGCCAACCGGCTACTAATGCAAAAATATATAGTAAATACTTGTATTTTAAATATTTAGTTATAAGTTTTAACATAAATTCAGTATTTCGTTATATATTTCAATAAGACGAATGGCGTTTATTTCTCTATTATGTCTCGCAAGAGCAGTCTGTCTTCCATCTGTTGATAATTGAGAAAGATTTTTTTGTTCAAATAAACGCATAATGGTTTGAGCTAGCATCTCAATCTCCTCATAACGATACATATATCCAGTTCTACCCTCTTCAACTAAAGTCGGTGTACCTCCACAATACGATGCCACAACTGGCAACCCAAGAATTTGAGCTTCGCACAAACTATTGGGTGAGTTCTCTATCGCAGAGGGCATCACATAAACATTAGCATCGAGGAATGCTTGTTTCATTTGAGATTCTGTCAAATTTCCAAGGAAATTTACATGCTCTTTCAATCCAAGTTTCTTAACCAATCGACGAAAATAAAGGTGGTAGCCCTGAAAGTGAAGCATTGTTTTGAAATCTGAGTTAAGAACACTACTACCACAAAAGTTAACTACCGTATCAGGATAAGATTTTATAACGATAGCCAATGCCTTCAAAACTTGATGTGCCCCTTTCACGGGGAAATTACTATTGCTAACAAAGATAGTATGTTTCTTACAGCGGTCTAGATTCCAAATAGGTTCCTTATAAAATGAATCACGGAGTGTTTCATTCATGAAATGATAATTAAGTGATGGATTCACTGTCATCACATGATCGTGATCCCATTGGGTGCGTCCGATAATATCTGTAATATGTGTGATGACATAATTCTCGCATGCAGTACGTTGCTTGAAACTTCGTTTTGCATTCAAAAGGTATGTTCCCCTGTAGAAATCGAGAGGTGTTATATTTGTCCATTTATCCCAAAATGAGAGACCTCCATCTGCATAGCGTGTATAAGGGCCTGCTAATCCTTGTATATTTGCTACTGCCTTAACTTTACCCTCATTTGCCATACATACCGCTTGCGCAAGTGAGTGTTCGGTTCCATGGATGTGAATCAGGTCTGGATGAAAACTGTCCAATGCTTCTCGACAACTTACGACCTGACGTTTGTCGGTTTTCGACATGTTTTTCGATGGCACCATGTAATAAGTGATACCGTCGACTTGATGTTGCTCGAATTTACTTCCGTAGGAATATACTATCACACCTAACTGTAGGTCGGGCATTCTATCCAATAATGCCTTTGCAGAAGAATACAACCATCCACAATGAGAAGGTTTCGGTTTACCTAACTTCTCACAGAGTGGAGGGAATTCTACAAGACTAACCCATAATACTTTCATCTTTGTTATTTTAATATTATGGAGTTACTCACAAAATCATGACATTTTAGTTTTAGATTATCCGCGAAATCTCTCCAAGAATCTTTATTAGATGGGGGGTTCGACTCTGTGATAGGTAATATGGTTTCAAATTGCGGGCCTAAAACTCCATTGTCCACTTTTACTACATTGAATAAATCCTTTAGCCCGTCTAACCTACACTTACTCTCCTCGCTATCCTGACCTTTCTCTATATATATAACAGGTGTTTCTAGCCCAAGACATGGTAGTGCACAATGTATACGCGACGTTATTACTAAGGAAGCTTCAGCATACAGGCGAACAAGACGTTCGGCCTCTTCAAGTCTATCTAAATCAGTCTTAAAATGCGTTATGTAGAAATCATTTTCTTGGTTGACATATATTGATTCCATAACCACATTGCGGCTGAATATTCGTGAATACTCTTTATAGTAAACAGCTGTCTTTAATGCTTTGCATATGAAGTTTCGGCCTGTATAAAGCGCAAGTTGCTTATTACGATAAAGCTTTAATATGTCAAGTGGATGGAGGGTGGTTGTGAAAATAGCTTTGATAATGTTATCCCAATTCAGCTCTCCATTGATATGAGGATCTACGATATATGTTTTGCTTCCTTTTTTTGACGAACGATATTTTTCCCCAAGCGTTAAAGTCATACAACTGGAGTAATAAGCCTCTACACCATTACTAATTAACAACTCCTTTGTCTTTAAATCACGGCAACCTATCGGCTGATGACTTTTCAGATAAGCAATACTTGAAGGAGATAGCATTTCTTTTTTCGCCGTACTGTTTAGGTGGAAAGAAAGAAATAACGGGTCAATTAATTTTGATGGAGGCCAATTTTGTGGGCTGTGCATGTACCAACCATTCATAATAACTTTACATGGGTCTCCATCGTAATCTTTTAGTTCTTCGTCCCTGTCGATAAAGCCATCTAATTGTGGGATAAATTGAGACGAAGCAAGTGCTTGTACATAATCTCCAATATTTACCCCCGAATTACCCTTAAATTTAGAAACGGCTATTAGTTTATAATTCATTTTCAGAGTTTTTATTATTTATTGTTTATTGTTCTTCTATATGTTGTTTTGGTTGAGGGTTTTAACATATACTTCTAAGATCTTTCCTCCGTAATTCTCAATAGAGAAATTTTCTCGAGCAAATTGTTGAGCATGCCTGATGATTTGTTGATGATCGGTTTCGACAGCCTTTTGCATAGCAATTATACAACCATCTATATCGTTAAATAACAGCCCTGTCTTCCCATCAAACACGAAATCTTTGGTGCCACCAGAGTTGCGCCCAATGACCAAACAGCCATAAAACATAGCTTCTATGGATACACGCCCCAAGCCTTCGTTTTCGGAACACATCAAGAAAGCCTTTGCCCGAATCATATATTCCTTTACTTTGTCGTTTCTGCCTAGGAACTCAACCGCATCTGATATACCTGCGTGCGCCACGATTTGATTTAATTTTGACAGATATTTAGGATGAGCTTCACCGATTATTTTAAATTTATAACCATTGGCTGCTAGTCCCGACTTTGCAAAGGCAGAAATGGCAAAGTCGCACCCTTTCTGTTCTGTCAAAAACCCCGCAACAAACAAGAAAAACTTTTCCTTTGGCATCACAAGACACGTATCATCTTTGCTCCTTACGGCATCCGATATTACATACGCATTCTTGTGCTCCAAAGAAACATGATGTTCAAGCACAGTATTAGTGATTCCAATTACAGCATCTGTTTGCTTTAACGTGTTTTTATATTTGTACCATCCTCTCAAGGGCATCCACCCGAAGTCCAAATCCATAAAACCACGTAAATGCCAAACAGTCTTTGAGTTAAGGCTCTTGGCTATATCATAGCCAACTGACATGACGGTATTATTGATATGCACAATGTCTATCTTTCTTCCGCTCAAGATGCGCGCAACATTTTCTGCGCATTCACGGTTTTTTTGATAGAAACTCAACTGGTTTGGAATAAACTGGAGGAAATATTTCATGTATTGATGGAATTTCACTGGTTTTCCTATCAAGTCTTCTTTAAAGTCGCACACAATACATTCAACACCATTATTGGTGAAAAAATCATGTACGCATCCCTCAGTTCTGACCATGACGATAGGGTTTACCTCATCCCCGACTGATTTTATCAAGTCCATCAGTGAATAAGTCGCACCATCAAAATTCTTATAAGCAAATGTTACGTATAAAACAGTTATCATATTTATCCCAATTTGGTTTAATTTTCTATTATTTGAAGAGTAATTCCCACCACATTTCCGCTATGCGTTCCTTTGAGAATCGCTGTGAGGATGCGATAGCTTGCTTTGCCATTTGTTGTCGCAAATCACTATCACTCATCAATTTTTTTATTCGGTTTACGTAGCTGTCTATATCACCTTCCTCGATAATTATACCGTTCTCCTCATCAGTAATGATATTGCGTAAAGACGCATAGGTATCAAAAGCTATAGGCACAACGCCCATCTGTTGTGCCTCGGTCAGCGTCAACCCCCAGGATTCGCTTCTCGAAGTCATCATGAAGATGGATGCTTCTTTGTAGTAGGGAATGGGATCTTGCCTGCCCTCTAGGCTTACATCGGGGATATGCTCGTTGTGGATTATGCGTTCATAGAGCGCACGGCTGTTACCTTCTCCCACAATTCGTAGCGTCCAATCCTTAGCTACCGGGTCTTGTTTCAAAAGTGCCCAAATTCGAAGAGCTAATGACAACCTTTTTGAAGGTTCGTCGAAGCGTGCCACTATAAGTGCCACTTTTTGCTTAGAGAGCTTGTCAAAGCTTGGTGTAATATCAAACGACAATGCGTTTGGAATAACCTCATACTTTGATTGGTCTTGTATACCTGCAAACATACTATAGGACTTGATGAAACTTTGACAGAGTAACACAACATGGTCAGCGCGCTGGTAAGCAATGCCGTAGGCAACCGAAAGTTGTTTCTCCTTAGTCATCGACGTTAAAGGGTACATTATTATACTTTTTATCCACCGGGCGAAGTCCACAAAAGAACTAGGACTGTATTTAATGGTTTCTACAAAACTTCCGAACACAAGTTCCCACCGCGGCTCGAAATGATGTGCAAAAATAACTTTACATTCTGTGCCTTCTGCAGCAGCTTTGAATTTTGGTACGTGAATAAATGCCCCTTGGATAATAACACAATTAATACGATTTTCTACGATAATACCTTTGAGTTCTTGGATATTCCTTTCCAAATCCTTCTGTTGGACCCAAAGAAACTCTTTAACGAAACATTCCTCTTTGGGCGTATCGGCAGGTTTCTCATAAATGGAAAAACATTTAGCACCATACAGTTTTGTTAAAGTAGTTGCTACAGTAACGGTGGTCCTTTCTGTTCCCCCTTTGAAAGAGTTTACTTTACCGTATGTTTGGTATAGGATATTCATTTGTGAAATTTAGACTATATTTCTTTTTTCTTAAGGTTTAGAGAAGAGTCGTATATAAAGAGTTTTTTCACTGAGTTTAATCCAAAACAGTTTGAAGGAACGTGAATGCTTCTTTTTTCTTTTTCTCTAGAATAGAATTTACATTATCCCAATCTATACTCCTCGATACTTTTTTGTGATCATCAAAATTGTATACCAATCGATCTTCCAGTCCAACCATGGATAATAGCGATTGAAATCTAGCATAACCTCTCGACTTGTTAGCATAAACAATAAATGGCTTGTTAAAAATAATAGAAAAAGCACAAGCATGAAAGCTATCTGTAATAATAAATTCAGCATCATAAAATCCACGAAGCCATTTCTCCATAGGTGGTTGAACGCGTTCTGAGAGTGCATAACCACCTTCTGGTTTTCTATTTATTCTAAAAGTCTTCAGGTTCAACTCATCTGCAATTGACTCAATCAGATTCTTTTTATCAGGTGTATCGTCTAGAATATAGTTTAGAAGAGTACCTGGACTTTTTGGTGTTTTACAATCAAAAAATAGTTTTGAGTAATCATCCTTCGAGAGTAGCATTGTGGGATCTAATACATGAGTTCCCTCAACGCTGAAATACTTTTTACACAACTCAACCCCACTATCTTCACGTACTGAAATCCCATCAAATTTTAGTACTAATTCCTTACATCTTTCAGTTTGTTCTGAGCTATATTCCCATTGATCTGTACCAAAAGATGCAGCATAACTAAGTCTTTTAATTTTCTTCCAATCTTTAGCAAAATTTAAAAATCCTTTTTCAATAGGGTTTACGTAGGGTGCTCTCCAAATTTGATCACTTCCAGAAAGAAGTGCATCAAAATCTTCTTCATTGAGTTGGTCATAGTCATTTACTATAATGTAATTAATATTGGTATCAATAAAAGGTTGTAGATGTTGCATTATTAGCCTCCAATTTTTGTTTGCAAAGAAGGCCTCGAATAAATGGATTCTTGGAATTCGTAAATAGTATTTATACAAAAATCTTTTAGGAAAGGATTTTAACCATTGCCAGAAATTTAAAGGTCTATGAGGATTAGGATTTAAGGTAACTGGCTTATGTCCCAATCTCTTAAGAACTGTTTGCATTGCATAATTCTGAAGAATCCCTCCATAATTATAACTTAAAGAATGTGTTATTATACCTATTCGCATTTTTATTGTGCTTTAAGTTGAGATGCCAGCATTAAGAAAAAACCGTTTGTCATTTCTGCTGAACTAAATATATAAGAGTGATTATTGAAGTCGTAAGTATCACCAGAGCATTCTGTTACAAAACCCGATTGAAGAACGTATGGTTTTACGAAATCGATACTTCTAGAATGGAGTCCTCGACTCTGCATGTATATTTCAAACAATAATGCAACTGATGAATCAAAATGCTTACTTGTTTGAGGAAATTGAGTCTTAGAAATTAAAGATAGTTGTTTGTCAATTTTAACCTCGATAAATTCAGGGAGATATGATGCTGCCAGAAGGTACCAACCTATACCTCTTCCCCAATTTGAACTGCCTACTTTAATATGCGTATTCAAATTATAGCCATGTGAAGGTATTCCGGTTTCTTTATCAACACCATATTTATAAAATTCCAACATATTATCATAAGCAATGGAATGTGCAAGGGTATCGCCAGTTAATTTGGAATACTCCACCAAAAATGGAACATACATGCCAAGTGCATCTATAAACTGATTTGGGCTGTCTTTTCTATAATAAATTGTATTTGTGTCTTTCACTCTTCTGCTAAGTAGCCAGTTATAAATAGCAGATGCACAATCTAGATAATCTTTGTTATTGGTCATACGATACAGATTAATAAAACATACACCTATAGGCACCTGATCCACTTCTTCTAGATTGTAATTTAGTTTTCCACTATTACTGAATTCAGCCATTTCTCTTTCAAGGTATTCTAAAACTTTAGTGTCTTTCTTATTGTATGCCCATTCTGATAATCCAGCATAAAGGAAGGATTTAGAATAGTTATTCATCCTGTCGGTAGACGATGTTGGAGCTATAAACTGATGTACATCATACACCAAGCCTCTTTTTGGTTGACTTACACTAAAATGTGAATTGTCCATTATCATAGATGCTTCAATCACTCTATTTATTACCTCTTTATCAGGTGTTTCTTCATTAAAGTAAAGCGATGGGCTGATGTGATTCTTAATCCTATCAATATAGTCACCTGCGTATGGCATTATACAAACAATATTAATAAGCAAAGAAACTAGTAAAGTTATAAAAAGTGTGATTTTCTTGATTTTATTCATCTGTTTTTATTATTTACTTTCCCTGTTCATGATTGATTCCGAGTTTTATTTTAAGAAACGATTTTGTTTTGGCCACCATTAAAGTTCTTAATTGTTTATTCAATCCTAAATAGTATATTAATATTGCCGAGCTAATGACGCTAGTTATGCCAACTGTCAAGAAACGTATTAATCCATCAAAAGACAATGATTTATGGACAACATATGGCAATATAAATGTAAGCACAGAAATAATAGATCCTTTTACTAAGACTTCATTAATGTATTTCCAAAAGGAAAAATTTATATATTTCTTAAGTAAAAAAAGTCGAATAGGAATTGCAACAAGCCATGGTATTATATTACAAATCAACACAATTACTGGAGAAACTCCTAACTTAAATAATACGTAACTAAGTGGAAGTATAATTAGTAGGAGTGAACCAACTAGAATATTCATCATGCGTATGTTACCAACTGCATGAAGTGAGCGCATTGTTGGTGTACCCATTGACTGAACAAGTGATTGCAGCAACAAAACCCTAACAAATGCAGGAGTATAATCAGGATATTCACCTAGCCATAGTTGAAGCAGATATTCTATTTCAACAAAAACAGGAATGCCAATAAATAATAGAAGAAATGTTGAAAGGTTTGCTATATTTATGGCAAGTTGCTGCATCTCCTTAATTTGATTGTTGGCGTAATACTTGATTAGTTGGGGATTTGCGGCCATCAAGAAGTTGTTAATGAACTGCATAACCATCGTATTTACTGTAACAGAAATTCCTCTTGCAGCATTTACTACTGTTCCGTAAAATATATTGATAATAATATTTACACCTTGAGCCTGACCTACAAATGCAAGACTTCCAACTGTATCCCACGCTGAAAAAGAGAACATCTTCTTAAAAGTTTTTTTATCGAAATCAAAACTGAATCGGCACTCTTCATAATGTCGACGACAATACCAGATATACAGAAATGCCGATGAAAAAGATGCAAGGCACATTAATCCTGCATAGTAAATAAGTTCATCAATTGGTGACCACTGAATGAGAAATACAATCAAAAGTTTTACTACTGCATCATATATACTCATATAAGCATAAATATCCATTTTTTCATGAGCGATAAGAGAAGCCATGAACGGCACTTGAATCAAACTTATAGCAATTGTTAGTATGGAAAACTGGTAGACCCATAAAGCAGCCGTTTCACGACTAGGATCAAACACCATTTCAGTTATTACTAACCAAAGTCCTATTGTCTCCGCAAGAATCATGATAATAGCGATAAGAATAAGATGCACAACGATTGAAGTTGAAAACACCTTTTTTAAAGCCTCTGTGTTACCGATACCAAGTTCAAATGTGATAAACCTCTGTGTCCCTGCAGCCATAGAGCCATTGATAAAAGCAAACATTGTTACAACACCACCAACAACGCTATAAAGTCCATAATCGGAAACACCTAAAACCTGCAACACTACACGGGAAGCGTACAAGCCCACGAGCATAGTAATCAACATACGAAAATACAACATCATTGTATTTTTCGCTATTCGTTTATTATTGGCAGATGTAATGTTTGATTGATTTGATTCTGACATTATGTTTGTTATACTGACTTGACTTTCGTATTGTGAAAATTAAATTTGAATTTCACAAATTCTTACCATTACTCATTTTTACTGGCTCAGTTGGTAGGGTTTGCAATCTGGTTTGTTGTCCAAAGGACAATACATTTTTTTTTGAAATAACCTTTTTCTATCAAGTTTTTGGCAGCAGCCTCAATTACTACTTCTGGTGTTTTTTGATCGTATGCCTCCAAAACAACTTGTTGTCTTCTCAAGTCCAATTCAGCACTGATTTTTCTAATTATATTTAAATACACCTTATATTCTAAAATACGCTAAAGCGAAAAACCAAACATACCTATATGAACAATTATGTAGATTTTACCTGATTTATTAATAATTACTCGAAGTAGTTTAATGTTTGATATCCACCATCTTTTAGGTACTTATCCTTTTGCATCAACTTCAAATCTGAAGTCATCATATCCTCAACAAGTTCAGCCAACTGAATTTGCGGCTCCCAACCTAACTTCTCTTTTGCTTTTGTAGGATCTCCAATCAATAAATCGACTTCTGTTGGTCTAAAATAAGCAGGGTCTACAGATAATACCTCTTTACCAATAGTTACTTTAAAATCTTTATGATTACAGGCTGTAACATAAGCTTTCTCAGTTATCCCTTCTCCTTTAAACTCTACTTCAATTCCAACTTCTCTAAAGGCCAAACGTACAAAATCACGAACTTTAGTTGTTACTCCAGTTGCAATTACCCAATCTTCTGGCTGGTCTGCTTGCAGTATCATCCACATCATGCGTACATAATCTTTGGCATGTCCCCAGTCTCGCTGAGCGTCTAAATTACCAAGATAAAATTTATCTTGTAGCCCTAGTGCTATTTTTGATACTGCTCGTGTAACCTTTCTTGTTACAAAGGTTTCTCCTCTTCTAGGAGATTCATGATTGAATAAAATTCCGTTACAGGCAAACATATTATAAGCCTCACGGTAATTTTTAGTAATCCAAAACCCATAAATTTTTGCTACTCCATAAGGAGATCTAGGATAAAAAGGAGAGTTTTCATCATAGAATCCTTTTTCATTTTTGTTCTCCGGCATACCTCCGTATAATTCTGAAGTGGAGGCTTGGTAAATTCTAGTTTTCTTTTCTAAGCCTAGAAGTCGAACCGCCTCTAAAATTCGTAAAGTACCCAATCCATCAACATTTCCAACATATTCAGGGGTATCAAAAGAAACTGCAACATGAGACATAGCTCCTAAGTTGTAAATTTCGTCTGGTTGGCATTCTTCAATTATTCTGGTCAGGTTCATTGCATCTGTTAGATCACCGTAATGTAACTTTAATCGTTGATTCGGGTGGTGAGGGTCTTGGTATAAATGATCGATACGATCAGTATTTAAGGAAGATGCTCTTCTTTTAATACCGTGAACTTCGTATCCTTTTTCTAATAAGAGTTCTGCGAGGTATGATCCGTCCTGACCAGTTATTCCAGTTATTAATGCAACTTTCATATTTATAATTTTATTTCTTTAAATGTATCTATGTTACTTAAAAACCATTGATAGGTTTTTTTTATACCGTCTTCTAATTCTGTAGAATATTGCCACCCTATCTCTTTCATTTTAGAAACGTTCATTAGTTTTCTTGGAGTACCATCTGGTTTATTAGCATCCCAAAGAATATTTCCTTGGTGCCCTGTTACACTTTGAATGGTCTCTGCCAGTTCTTTAATGGTAATGTCTTTTCCAGTACCTATGTTATATAAGTATTCTGGTAAATTATTCTCTAGAGCATAAACCACAGCATCTGCCATATCATCTACAAACAAAAACTCTCTCATTGGAGTTCCACTTCCCCAAAGCGTTACATCTGAATGCTTATTTTTTTTAGCCTCATGAAACTTACGCAGCATCGCTGGCAATACATGTGAGGATTGTAAATCAAAATTATCAAAAGAACCATACAAGTTCGTAGGCATTAAACTTACATACTCTTTGTTATATTGCTTGCGTATCGATTGACAGGCCTTTACCCCTGTAATTTTTGCAATGGCATACCATTCATTAGTAGGCTCTAAAGAATCAGTTAATAAGTATTCTTCTTTTAAAGGTTGTGGAGCAAACTTCGGGTAGATACAAGAACTCCCTAAAAAAATAAATTTTTCTATTCCAGCTTTAAAAGCGCCATCAATCAAATTGTTTTGAATTTGCATATTCTCCATTAAAAACTGATAAGGAAAATCATTATTAGCGAGAATTCCTCCAACTTTTGCTGCAGCATCGATGACTATTTCAGGTTGTTCTTTTTTATAAAAATCAGTAACGGCCTGTTGATTTCTGAGATCAAGTTCAGCGCTAGTTTTTCCAATCAAATTAGAATACCCTTTGGATTCTAATGTTCTCCAAACTGCAGAACCGACCATACCTCTATGCCCAGCAATATATATTTTTGTTGACTTTTTTAAATTCATTTGTCTTGAACTGATTTAACTTGCTTTCTAAGTCCACTCGAAGAGAACCGATGATCTCTTGAGTTGTAATAAAGATCAATTCCTTTTTCCTCACAATAATCTCTTCCTGTAAAGTTCTTTTCCTTATACTCATCTCCAATAATTCGAACATCCAATTTAAAAGAACGTAAAATGTCTTCTAAATCTTGTTCAGATACGTACGGCACAATTTCATCTACATGCTTAGATCCTTTGAGCTGGATATAACGCTCTATTATCGACTGTGAAGGTCCGTTTTTCTCAGGACGATCAATCGAAGGATCTAACTGCAGACCTACAATTAAATAATCACACTGACGTTTTGCTTCTTCCAGCATCTTTACATGCCCGGCATGAAAAAGATCAAAGGTTGAAAAGGTGATTCCTACTTTCATAATTTTTTCTCGACTACCATCGCTAGTCTTTATTCAATTTAATTATTCTAAATTTTTACTCGAGTGCTAACCACCCGCTTTCAAATACTGTTCTTTTTGCATCAACTTCACATCGGATTGCATCATGTCTTTTACCAATGAAGCTAAGTCATTTTCTACCACCCAACCTATTGTGTTTTTTGCTTTTGAAGGATCTTCAACTAATCTCAAAATCCACCTGGATCTGATGGACCAGATTGAGCCTGCGCTTTTTTTGGATTGAGTATCATAAAGGTTCCAAGTGCAGTGAGTGCTGCATAGCGCCCCATTTTCTTAAGTGCTTTCTCTCTAGTAATTAGATCTTTATTCTTTTTCATCTCCTTAGTTTATTATAATTTTTTTAGAAATTAGAGTGCTGTCTACTTCCAATTTTATAACGTAAATTCCAGTTATCAGCCCTGCTGTA
>Ga0209199_1001848_pt1 | contig 24046 bp, 23 predicted proteins | sample COGITO_mtgs_1105_7_FD_184805 | JGI IMG/M metagenome (GOLD analysis project Ga0209199, IMG submission 184805) | Pelagic marine microbial communities from North Sea - COGITO_mtgs_110523 (SPAdes) (version 2) | ecosystem: Environmental > Aquatic > Marine > Epipelagic ...
CAATATTTTTCCATTCGTTAAGACCGCCAACATTATAAGTATCACCTAGTTCACCATTATGAAAAATAGTATCAATAGCCAAAGCATGATCTTCAACATATAGCCAATCTCTAATGTTTTGACCTTGGCTATCAATTTCCTTTAGTCTATCTAATGTAAACTTATCTCTAACTGACTTTGTTTTAGGAAAGATATAATTAGAAAGGGTTACAAAAACTTTTACCCGTTCTGTTTTAGTCAATTTTTCTTGGTTTATTAGCAGATCATCCAACACTTTTTCGTAGAGCATTTCCATCTTTTCCTTTATTGAAGGTACATCTTTTTTTGCAGGTCCTCTTTTAGATTTTTTTCCTGCTTTTTTTGCTGAATTTGGATCGAATGGCATAGTTTATTTTTTAAAAACTTCGTTTAGGTAAATCTTTAAACCATTTTTCATAAAGTCTTGAAGTAGGAGCTAAAATTACCCAAGCCGTCATGAAGATTAATTGTAAATCTAATAAAAAAGAACAGTTTGATTGATACCACATTTCCAATTCACCTTTATAAGGTGCTATAACTCGTTTGTAAAACTCATGAGGGTCTTCATCTTTAACAGCTGAGATAATTAACTCTTCGTCTCTAAATATGATAGAACCAATCCCCGTAAGTCCGGGTTTTACATTGTATATTTTTGATTGGACTTCTTTATTATAAGCAGTAAAAGTTTTAGTAACTAATGGCCTAGGACCTACTAAACTTATATCTCCTTTTAAAATATTAATGATTTGTGGTAATTCATTGATCTTAGTTTTTCTTAAAAATGCTCCTATTTTTGTAACTCTCGGATCATTTTGAAGAGTAATACTACCCGTACCAATGTTCATAGAGTTTTTAAGCATTGTTGCAAATTTCCATATTTGAAACCTTGAATTATGGATTCCATAACGTTCTTGAAAATAGAAAATCTCTCCTTCTGCAGAGAGTCTCAGGATAATTGTTATGGGAATAAAAACTGGTAATAAAATAATTAATGTTAATAAACTAACAGTAATATCCAATAAACGTTTAAAAAAATTATACATAATTTACATTTTTTGATCCAAATGTTTGCCGGTTTCAATGTGCATAAAATCTGGTACATATTTTTTAATAATAGTTACAATATCTGACTTCTCTGAATTAAGATTATTAAATACATTTTCGAAATCAGCTTCAACGTCTTCAAATGATATTTTAATGTCCGGAGTATTTATGAACCCTAAGGAATCATATTTATTAATTTCATAATCTTCCTCTTCAGTAAAGAACTCTTCATATGTTTTTTCTCCCGAAGTATCTGTCTTAAAAAAGTAAATCGGATATTTTGTAGGATTCTTATCAATATCAAACTCTTTCGCTTCGTTTTCTGATTTGACCAATTCAGGTTCAAATCCGTTTTCTTTTAGAAAATCTACAGCAATTTCCTTAAAGTAGATTTGATCTTTGTGAAAATCTAACTTAGGAAAGAAAATATTTCCGGTATCTCCCAAGAACGTAGCCAACAAACATATTTGTCCCGACTGTTCTGGAGTTACAAAAAAACGTTTGATGTCTTCTGGACAAGAAAGCGGTTGTTTTTTATTCAATCTATAAATAAACCCATCTAATAAACTTCCATTGGAAAAAGCAACATTGGCAAACCTAGCCGTTGAAACTCTAAAATTATTTTTCTTTGAAAGAATTAATTTCTCCATTAAGCTCTTTGAAGCCCCCATAATATTCACAGGGTTCGCAGCTTTATCAGTAGAAACACTAAAGAAATATTTAGGAGGATTTGATTCACAGAGTTTTAAAAGCTTAATTGCTCCGTAAACATTATTTTTAATCAATGCTTCAATAGAAATCTTATCTTTCTCGGATCGCACGTGCTTGTGAGCTGAAAAATTAGCAACTACTTGCCATGATTCGGAGTTAAGAATCTTATCAAAGGTGTCGCTTAATAAATTAACAGGATAAGTTATGTATTCTGGATTATAATCTAATAAATTAGAACTTCTTAGATCTCTAGTTAGTTCGGTTAAACCATTTTCATTAATATCTACAACAGTTATCTTTAATGGTTTATACTTTAAAATTTGTTTGATATAACTAGATCCTATTGTTCCTGCACCTCCGATAACTAAAATATTTTGATTACAAATTTTGTTTGATAAAATATTTTTGTTTTTTAAAATATCCTTATCAAAACTTATCTTTTTATAAAACGCTTTTTTAAATAGATTCATTTTGTGTCTTTAAAGACTATCTTTTATTAAATGAAATTTAGTCTGTTATTATTTAATTATTTTAATAAAGCCTTATTTATACATTGCTTCATAATATTTCTCATACTCTCCCGAGGTTACGTTTTGTAACCAATCTCCATTATCTAAGTACCACTTCACTGTCTTATCAATTCCTTCTTCAAATTGTAGTGAAGGTTCCCAACCCAATTCTTCTTTCAATTTTGTAGAATCTATTGCGTACCTTAAATCATGTCCTGCTCTATCCGTAACATAGGTGATTAGTTTTTTTGAAGTACCTTCTTCTCTTCCAAGGTGTCGATCGACCGTTTTAATGATCACTTTTATCAAATCAATATTTTTCCATTCATTAAAACCACCAATATTATAAGTTTCTCCTAATTTTCCATCATGAAAAATCACATCTATTGCTCTTGCATGATCGTCTACAAACAACCAATCTCTCACATTTTCCCCTTTACCGTATACTGGTAAAGGTTCATTTTTACAAATATTATTTATAAATAACGGGATTAATTTTTCTGGAAATTGATAAGAGCCATAATTATTCGAACAATTTGATATGACAGTTGGAAACTGATACGTGTCTTGAAAAGATCTTACAAAATGATCTGATGACGCTTTGGATGCAGAATAAGGAGAATGTGGATCATAAGCCGTTGATTCTAAAAAAAAACCTTCTTTACCCAGAGAACCATATACTTCATCAGTAGATACATGATAAAATAATTTACCTTTAAAATCTTCATTCCAATAAAGCTTTGCAGCTTGCAATAAACTTAAAGTTCCCATTACATTTGTCTGCGCAAAAGAAAAAGGATCTTTAATAGATCTGTCCACATGAGATTCTGCAGCTAAGTGTATTACGTTATCAATTTTATATTGCTCAAAAACTTTTTTGACTGCATCAAAATTACAAATATCACATTTTACAAAAGTAAAATTGTTTTTATCTTCTATATCTTTTAGATTTGCAAGATTGCCTGCATACGTTAAACTATCCATATTAATAATTTGATAATTTGGATACTTATTTACAAACAATCTAACTACGTGAGAACCTATAAATCCAGCGCCCCCTGTAATTAATATATTTTTTTTCATAATTTTTGTTTAATTTTTGTTTAATTTTTGTTTAATTTTTGTTTAATTTTATAATACATTTCGCTAAAGAATCTCTCCAATATGGAATATCAATTTCAAAATCATTTTTAATTTTTGATTTATTTAACACCGAAAAATGAGGCCTTTTTGCAGGTGTTGGATAATCTTTTGTCTCAATTGGTTTAACATGACAATTTACTTTACCCAAAGTCATAATGGCTATTGAAAAATCATACCAAGAAGCAACTCCTTCATTAGAAAAATGATAAAGATTTCCATTAGAATTCATATTAGCTTCTTTACTATAAGAAAGAATATCTAAACATGTCTTTGCCAAATCAGATGCATTGGTTGGTGTACCCACTTGGTCAAAAATAACTCCTAATTCCTCTCTTTCATTTCCTAGCCTTAACATCGTTTTTACAAAATTATTCCCATATGCTGAATACAACCAAGAAGTTCGAATTACAATCGCATCAATATCGGAATTGATCACTTCCAATTCTCCGCTTCTTTTTGTATTGCCGTATACACCAATAGGGGCTACTTCATCTAACTCTTGGTATGGTAAAAAATTGTTTCCATCAAAAACATAATCTGTAGAAATATGAATCAGCTTTCCATTCACTTTTACTAAAGCATTGATAAGATTTGAAACACCTATTGAATTCACTTGTTCTGCGATTTCAATATCCTCTTCGGCTTTGTCTACAGCAGTATAAGCTGCACAGTTAATAACAGTATTAATATTATTGTCTTTAATAAAAATATTTAATTGACTGCTATTGCAAATATCCAATTCAGGTAAATCCATAAAAAAGAACCTAAAATCTTTGAAATTTACTTCTAAATCCTTTATTTCTGAACCTAACTGACCATTGGAACCCGTAACTAATATATTCATTTTTTAAAAATTGCTTTATGAGTTTGTATAATTAATTTTGAATGCTTTTAAAACAGGAGAAGGCATCCAACCGAAAGCTTTTCTTGCCTTTTTATCATCAAAAGTTAAACTTGATACGATTTTATTTAATTTTTTAGTATTAATAGGTGCATTACTTCCTATTAAATCACCAATATAGGAAATAATCATCGCAACCCAAATTGGAATATTTAAAGAGTTATTTTTGTTTAACTGTTTAGAGATTAGATTAGAAATTTCAAGAAAGGATGGATGATATCCATCTGTTAAGTTATAAACTCCTCCAATTTGCGCTGCTTTTAAAATATTCCTCGCTATATCGTCGATAAAAACCATGCTTTTTTTAGCTCTTCCACCAGAAATATTTAAGTAATATCCTTTTTTAATTGCCTTGATCATTGAACCTAAATTTCCTGGTGGATTAGAACCAACAACTAATGGTAAACGTAATATTGTACAGATAATTTTGTGTTTTTTACACCACTCATATACCAGTTTTTCAGCTTTTATTTTACTCAAGCCATACGGGTCTTTAGCGAAAAGTTTATGCTCTTCTTTAATATTTAAACCAAATTCTAAGCCATATACCGAAACAGTACTGATAAAAACAAATTGTTTTGGTAAAACTGTTTTTTCAAGTCCGATTAATAAATTAGCAGTACCATTCACATTAACATTATGAATTTCTTGAACTTCAAATTTATTAGTTGGTGTTTTATGGGCTTTACCTGCAGCATGAATAATCAATTCAAAATTATGTTTAAAATCAGGTATATGTTCTGAAAGAGAAATTTTATAATCCCCTACTGATTTCGATAAACTATAAATAAAATTATTCTTCCCTGACAAGTGACTACTAATTGATCTGCCTAAAAATCCATTTGCGCCTGTTAATAATATATTCATTTTACAATTTCTATTATTTTAAATTATACAGTATTGTTAACTTAATTTTTTACCAAAAAAAATTGTGTGAAAAACCAAAAATAAAATATCTATTTTTTTTCTTCTGATTTGCATAAAATTAGATAAAATAAAAGATCTGGTAGGTGGAGTTAAATCTAATAGTTTTGAAATCTTAAATATTTGACCAAAATACCAACCATTTCTTAACATAGACCATCTTTTTAAATATGAACCTAAAGAAGTGTTTGCACCAAATTCATTATTAATATGCTGTCTATATAACATTCCAACATATGGGTCAATTAACCATTTGAAATCGTTAGATCTGCAATATGCATAAATTAGCCAATCATGCAAATCAATTTTATTAACATCTATCCAGTTTGCCAAAATAAATTTTTTAAATTCTGATAAAACATTTGTACGGAAAACATAGGTTGCTCCAGATCCTGCAGATTGGAAAATAAAATCATATTTTTTTTGAGGATAAGATTTTTTTATAATCTTAGTTTTACCATTTTGCCAAAAAGCTTTTACATCACATGAATAAGCATCAAACCCTTTTAATTCAATTGCACTAACGCCAAGATATAGTTTGTCTGTAAACCATAAATCGTCTTGGTCGGAAAATGAAACATAGTCATATTTAGAAATATCTACATCTTTAATTAATCTATAAAAATTTTTTGAAGCTCCTCCGAATGTCTGACCATAATCTAAAACATTAATATTGATGTGTTTTTTCTGTAAATCCATTAAAAGATCATATGTTCCATCGCTTGATAAATCAATACTTACAAAAATATCTACCTGTACATTATTTTGTTTCAATATAGAATTAATCTGATCCATAATCCAATATTCACCATTGTACGCTGCAAGTAAAACTGCAATTTTAGGAAGCTTAATCATATTTATTTATAATTTTAATAAAATTGTTACTGATAGGTTATTATAATAAATAATTGAATCTATTTACTATTTTTAATAATATCGCCATACGAAATCATTGTAATAAAAAACACTTATAAAATTCAATATACAAATGAAACTAATTATAAAAAACATTGAACCTGAAGACTCTGCTCTACTTAATTTATAAGCCAAGGCAATCGGAATAATTGCTCCAAAATATGCACCCATTCTTTGTGAAATAATTAAGATATTAAAAGTCAAAATGTAAAGAACTACTGACAAAAAAGCAGCCCAAACCCATGAGTTAAACTTTGGGTTTTTTAGTTGTTTTTTGAACAGAAAAAATATAAAGCCTGCAAATAAAAGATTCCTTATTATTGGGATCAATGTTGGTTTTGCCATTTCTATTCCATCATAAGATATTGATTGTTTTTCAGGCATAAAATTTAGCATTGTATCAAAACTTAAAAATGAACTTAAAAAAAATGAGATTACAATTAAAAATGAAACTCTAAAAATAGTTAACTTAAATCTAGATAATAGTGGAGCAGCTAAAGCTAAAAAAGAAAAATATTGAAATGTGATTGATGATAATGCAACAATAAGTATTTGCGATATAAATTTTCTTTTTAACAACATTATAACAATCAAATGTGAAGCAATTGAAAGCCTTATTACTCCAAGATCACGGGTAATAAAAAAGAAACTAAAATATGAAAACCAAAGATAAGAAAAAGGTATTTTTGATAATTTTGATATAATCAACAATAAATAATATGACAAAAAGGCCATAAACAATAAAAACACTTTGAAATTGCTCCCGAGATAATTGAAAATGTATGCTAATATCTTGAAAAAAGGCTCGCCATGAGATAACCAATAGAAGGGATTACTAAAATCTCCACTCGACGATAAATCATAAATTATCTCATATGTGTCAACATCTGGAAATTCAGCTGGTCTTAATCCAGCGACTACAAATGCAACTAATGAAGATAATATAGCTATGAAGTTCCCTAGCTTCATAGCTATATTTCTCGTAATTATCAAAGATATCACTGAAATTAAATAAAGCAGAAGTAGTATTAAAGAATAATCACTCATTTGAATTTTGTATAGCCGTTTTACAGATTTGAATAAATCTATGCCCAACTCCTTCTGATGTATGATTTTTAGCAAATCTATCATAACCTCCTGAGGAGATTTTAGAATATAATTCCCTATTTTTATAAAGTTCATTTACTCTGTCAACTATTTTGGCTTTTGTTGTCAAAATAGAATCAACCCCATCATTGAAACCATAATGATTGTGAGTCACAACAATCGGAGTCTTCATTGCAAAAGAATCCCCGATAAATCCCCATCCACCCATCGTTGCCGGAGAGTATGAAATATAGGAACTACTAATAAGGTTTAAACATTCATCTCTAGTAAGAGATGTTAAATGATTTATTTTATTTGGATATTTGGTTTTTAAATTTTCAATTATGTTTAAATCGTCTCCAGTTCCTACAATATAAAATTCTTCAATCGGAGTGTTTTCAAAAAGAAGTGGAATAGTTATTTCTAATTCCTTTAGATTCTTGTGTTTTTCAAAAGATCCTACAAAAACGGCTCTTTTTTTTATCTTTTTTGGATTTGATATGGTTTTAGACAGGAATGTTGGCCAAGGGACATAATATATTAAAGAAGAATTACCGCTCTCAATATTTTTAGCAGCATCATTAAAAAAACAGGATATGATAGAATCTGAATTTTTAGAAGCCCAATTCCATATTAGTTTACCAATTAAAATTGAAAAATAGTCTCCACTTAATTTATTTTTAAATTTTTTTAATAACATGCCCATTGTTCTGTAAGGTTGTTTTTGATCGTAAGCGAATTCAACTCTCAAAACTAAAGGTATATTAAATTCTTTCTTTATTTTTACAGCAAGTGGCATATTGGATAATTCCTCACAAATGATTATTTCAGGGCTGAATTCATTTAAAATATTTTTTATTTGAGAAAATTTAGTTAAAAGTGATAGTAACGATTTTTGTTGCCTCCACGTATCAAATAACCTATGAATTACTATGCGCCCATCAATTTCAAATTTAGAACTTATTTGCGTTCCGGTTCCCTTATTTATATGTTCTCTTTGACTAATGGCTAGAACATTATTCCCTTTTTTTGCCATATATTCATATGCAAAATAATTGTCATTATATTTTTTGTTGATGCCAGGACTTAATAATAATACGTTCATGATTAGTGTTTGAGACTTTAGTAATTCAACTTGAAAAATTTAAAAAATTTTTTTCTAGCTATTAAAAATTATATTCTTAAGTTATTGTTTGGATCAAAATCTTTACCCTTAATAATTCGATAAATAAAACTCATAATTGGCTTAAATAACCTAGGGTATCTGACAACAACATAACCAATTAATTTGATTAACCTAGCTGTTATACTTTTATCTAAGTAAAAGAAGCTTCTAACAATATCATTATAAAGAACTAATGGGCGTTTGTTATATTTATCGTTATAATTCGTAAATACCATAGTATAAATTAGATGAGTAATTGTCCATAATTTAGTCAATTCTACTAATCTCTTTCTAAGTTTAAAAATTGTAGTAGGATTCAATGGTAGTCTTAATAAAAGTATTATTTGATAAAAGAAAATCTGATCCCATCTGAGCTGAACTGGTGTTTCAAACCCCTTATTAATAACTATTTGTTTACAAGACAAAACACTCTTACCATAATTACCCAAAGACATAAAAAGGATTACAAGATGTGGGGCGTAAGTACTTTGAAAAAAATTTCCATATGATAGTTTACTTATGACTTTTTCTACATTATAAATACCTGCTGAAATAAATAAAATTACACCAAGAGATTCAAATGAATCTATTAATTCATCTGTTCCACTGGTAATTAAATCCTTTTTTCGCTGAAATGACGGTTTATCCCATGCATAACTTATAAAATGATTATCCTTATATTTTTTTATATCATTAATAATTTGATCAATTGCACCATCTTTAACCTCATCATCATCCCCTAAAACCCATAACCATGGATCAGGACACATTTCAAAACATCTTAAAATATTTCCTGTTAGGCCTACGTTATAGGGATTTCTAATAATATTTATATCTATGTTTGAATATTGTTTAATGATGTCACTTAACGAATCTATTACAGGAATGTCAGAGCAATTATCAATAATTAATATTCTGCAATCTGATGTGATCTGAGGCAATAATAATATCAAATTCTTTTTAAGAATTTTATTTCTATTGTACGTTGGAATTGCTATTGTCAGCTTCATATGTTAATGTTTTTCTTTATTTAATTTCCAGATCACAATTTGATATAAATATAAGTTCTAAATAATTTTGATAAATTAAAATAGTTTTGAAATTTTCATTTCAATTTTTTAAAAAATTTTTTATTTTTAATAGAGTTGTTTTTAAGTTGGTTCAGGCCATAAATATGTTCTCTAAGGTTTATTGGGAATAAATCAATGAGTTTTTTTGAGAACTCTTTTATATTAAAAATATTATCATTATTTGAAACTCCTGATCTGGTTAAAAACGTGCTTCCAGTGCCAGCTTGATAATCTGACTGTATTGGATAAGATGATAGAATTTCAATAATTTCTTTTCTAAATCCATGTGCCATGATCATAACTGGTTTTTTTGAAACCAGGGAAACTCTACTACCCACTTCTTTTGGATCACTCACTGAGTAGCATTTTCCTGTGGACCCAAGTTCTGCTCCTGAATAGCTATGAAGATCCAAAACAACATCATTGGTTATGAAACCATTACTTTCAAATACTCTAAAGAAAAGTTCTGGACTAAATTGATAAAAACCATGACCCATATGATTGTTAGCCATATTGAAAATAAATAAACTTCCATTTTTTTTAACTAAATTCATACAGTTTCCAATCCCAATCGGAAAATTAAATACATGCTCTAAAGTTCCGCCATCAATAACAACATCATAATTTTCATAATACTCTGTTGAAATTGGAAAATTAAGATCATGTATAATATTTGATCCTTCAAAATCATTATAATCTAAAGAGTCAACTATTTCTGCATCAAAGAAATATTTAAAAAATTCTTCTGAATACCCTCCGTGTTCATATGAAAATTTAGATATATCAATTGAGAACTGTTCTGATAATAATTTTATTTTTTTTGGAGTTAAAAATAACTGCTGTCTACCAATTAGCAATACTTTTTTAAAAGATATACCCTTATTTTTTGCTTTCAATAAAAAAATAGCATTGTTGTGTGTTAATCCCATCTAATTTAATTTTTATGTGAATTTAATTTTTATGTGAATTTAATTTTTATGTGAATTTAATATTTTTTTTTACTAAATGTAGTATAGTAAAATAAATATATATTTTACTAACCAAAATAAAATTTTTATGCATTACTACATTCAAATGTTTTGTAATTAGTTTTAAATACTTTAATGAATTTATTTTTTTACAGGATTTTTTTTGAATTTTTTCTTTTTAAAATAAGACGTATTTTACGAAGTATAGGATGATAAGCGAAAACTCCAATAAGATAAGTTATATTCAGAGTTAATAAAAACTCCGTAATCATGAAACCAGCTATATTGGCATAAGCTTTTTTAGCATATTTTATGTCAGTAAGTTGATTGTCATGTCGTCTATAACTAAGAAGGCAGTCAGAAAGATTCTTGAATTTAGATTTTGGATTTCTAGCCATACGAAGGAAAAGTTCATGATCTTCACAATTATTTCCGTATAAATACCCTTTATTTTCCATTATTGTTTCAGTTCTAAAAATTAATGCTGGATGACACATAGGATTTCTAAATTTTAAAGCTCTTCTGATTTCGAAATCATTTTCAAAGAATTTAAAAACATGATTAATTGGGTAACCTTCATTGTTAACTAATTCAACGCGACAACCTACAACTACATAACCAGGATTCTTTTCTAGAAAATCAATCTGCTTTTCCAGACGTAAAGGATGAGAAATGTCATCAGCATCCATACGTGCTAAATATTTTGATTTAGTAATATTTAGACCATAGTTCAATGCAAATGCAATACCTTTTAGGGATAAATTATGAATACTAAAACGTAAATCATTAGATATAAAAGAATTAAGTTTTGAAGTCTCAGAATCTTTTAGGTTTCCAGTTAAAATATAACACTCATAATCTTCAAAAGTTTGTTTTTTGAGTGAGTCAATGGCTACTGATAGAAATTTATCTATTTCTAAAACCGGCATTAAGATTGTTAGCTTGGGATACATTATAATGATATTAATTAATTAATACAAATTGTATTTAAATAATAATTATGGAGTTTTGTTGTCAGCTTAAATGAATTAAGAGTATTTTTCTTCGAGCTTTGAATGACGGTTGATACAAGCATGAAAAACAGCTAGAACTATTTTTTTTATTTTTTTTATTTTTAAATCTTCAAACAATATAACTATGGCTACCCTTCTTATAAGTAGATAGTATAGTTCTTTTATTGACCATTTCATATTTTTCCAAAAATATTCTCGTGCAATTGTTACACCATTTCTTGTCCAGTAATAATGTCGTATTGGCGGGTAATTTGTAATCATATCACTTCCTGTTAAAAATTTATATAATTTATCATGTTTATAATTTCCTAGTGGATGTCTCATGTTTACCTTGGGACTAATAATAACTCTAAATCCATTTTGTTTCAATCTCATGCAATATTCAGTGTCTACATAATCAATAAATAGATTATCCCTAAATCTTCCTAGAAATTTATAAACAGGAACCGACGTTAAACATCCAGAAGTTGGTAAATGTTCTACCTCAGCCCAAGATTTTTTATCATTTTTATTCTCATATAAAATCCTACCCGTATTATACTCTTCATAATTTGAACCGATGATTCCAAGTTCTGTTCTAAATGGACAATCATTATAAGCTATTATTAAGTTTTGAACCATTTGTGGGTAAAGAATAGTATCCTGATCCATTGTTAAACACCAATCAAATAAATAATCGGATTTATACGCAAAATCAAATCCAATATTTAAAGCAGTAGCTATACCTAAGTTATTTTGATTTAAAATTAAATGAACCCCTAATTCTGAGGATATCTTTTTTAGCATTAGTATATTTTCTTCAGAAGAACCGTTATCAACAATAATTACTTTATTAACCTGACTAGCAATACGCTCTATGCGATCATATAATTCTATGTCTGGATGATATGTAATAACAATAGCACAAATATTTTGCATATTTGGCTCAGGCGAAATTTTAAGATTAATTTCAGGTGAATTATAATGATTCATATTAAAAATTTATTTTTAAACACTCCTATTTAAATAATTTAGAGTCAATTTTTTTGTTGAAGAGTTTGTTTTTTATATTGTCAATAATAAAATTTCGTTCCGCCTGATCTAAAATAATTTTCCAACCAAAAAAAATAAAAGCAAAAATTGTTATAAAAGTGTAAAAACATTTGATAAAGAGGCTCATATTTAAAAATAGTGGTAATAATATTAAAGGAATTGATCCAATTATAAACTTAAATAATCGTTTAGAAGATATATTAATTGGTAATAGTTTAAGGGACATTATTAATAAAACTATCACTTCAACAGAAACTCGTAAAACAAAAGCAATTGCAGCTCCTTCAATTCCAAAAAATTTAATTAATATATAAAGAGCAAATAAATAAAATGGTAGCTCTAAAAAATGCAACTTTCCTGTAATATCTGGTCTACCTGCTGATTGTATTAGAGCTGTAGGAATATATGTTAGACAATTTAATATTGAACCAAAAGCCAATAATTGAAGAACTCGAGTACTTTTCATTGCAATCTCCTTTCCTAACCAAAGTTCAAGTCCCTCATAAGCAAAGACCACAATTACTAGGATAATTGGAAACACAAAAATGAATGTATATTTTAATCCACTAAAAAACATCTTTGCACTAACTTCTCTATCCTTTTCATAAGTAGCGCTGAATGCTGAAAATAAAACTCCCACTATTGCACTAGGAATAATCATCACTCTAATATTTAGATCGTATGGAACTGTATAGTAGGTAACAGCTGTTAATGAAACCAATGAGCCTATAAAAAAACGATCCATATAACCAAACAATGGCCCTGCAATGTTGCTAATAGTAATCCAGCTTCCAAAGTTAACTAATTGCTTCAGTAATGTTTTTTTTATTATAATTTTTTTTCTTAGTTCTGGGATTATATTTAGACATATTAATAAGGTTACGAACCATTCGATTAACCTAATAACAACCAGTGATGCAACTATAAAAATTATATTTTTAGAAAATTGCAAAACAATTAGAGGACTTATAAATGTAAGTATCCCCATCGGGATACGAATTAAGTTCATAAGGTCAAAACGTTGGTAAGCTTCAAGTATTCCTCTTAGAGATGCTGAGGTTACAACAATTGGAATAGAAAATGCCAATAAAAAAAAAGCATTTAAAGTATCACTTTGTAGTTTTATTGGAATATTTAAAACATCTTTAACCAAGTAAGGTGAAAACGAATAAAGTAATGAAGTCCCTAGAAGACCAATTACAAGCATGAATAACATTCCAGTCCAGACTATTGAAGGAATATCTTCTAAATCGCTTCTGCCTAATCTCTCTGAAATTATTTTAGTCATTGCACGACCAATACCAAAATCAAATATGCTGAAATAACCTGTCACAGCCCAAGCTAAAGTTAAAATACCAAAACGCTCCGTACCCATACCGCTAATAAGTATTGGTAAAGATATTATTCCAGTAATAACGATTAAACCTTGTCCTAGAAGATTAATTATTGCATATTTTGCAAAAAAACTATTTTTTGTATTTATAGTTGAGGATTTGTTCATTTAAAAAAAATTATCTAAATAGGTGAATTAATATCATTGAAGACCTAACATAGAATTCAAAATTCTTTTTATCGCAATATCAATAGAAACCTTAGGCTTCCATCCTAGTGCAATTAAATCGAAATTTTTTGCTTTTGAATCTTCTATTTCATCAAATCTGGTTTCTATGGCACCAAATAGTAATTTAGATTTTGAGTCTATTATACTATGTATTTTGGAAACAAATTCTTTAACTGTTACAGAACTACCTCTTCCCACTTCAAATTCTTTATAATTTTCTAAAATATTTTTAGATTTTAAAACAATCATATAAGCATCTACAACATCAGAAACATATATAAAATCTCTTTTTTGATTTCCCTCAGTCAATTTTATTGATTTTTGATTACTCAACATGCTTTCCAATAAAAAAGTAACAAATTTACCCTTTGAATCAAATTCACCAAAAACATGCTCTAATTGTAAACTAAAAACTTGCAAATGCAAAAGAGATTTCAGATATTCTTTGAATATTTTTTTTGAAGAAATATATTCTTTTAAATAGCTAGATTCTTGGAATTTACTAGAGAAGCTATCAGTATTTATAAATAATTTTAAATTGTTCTTATCTGCTAATTCTATCAACCTAATTGGAAATAATGCGTTACTCCTCAGCACTGATGAGTAAGGAGAATTTCTACCATATTCAGTTGCTAAATGAATAATTGTATTTATGTTATGTGATTTATATAGATCATCAATGTTTGAAAATTGTTGATTCATAATGAATATAGAAAACCCTTTGAGATCTTTAATTCTTTCCCTATTTGATTTTTCTCTTATCAGAATTACAACATCTTCTCCAGATTCAACAAGTCTTTTTAAAATATGACTTCCTAAAAATCCAGTAGCACCAGTTAATAAGATTTTTTCTTTCACAAAATTAAAAATTTAAGTAATTCTTTTTTGGTAGTAACAAAATAAAAAATAGTTGTTACAACTTTATTCAGTATTTTTTGTAAAATCATTTATTCTTATGAGTATCTTTAGTTAGTTAAATATCTCGATATCTCAACCAAACATTGTTTTTGCATTTTTTTTCCTGATAAAAAATTTTGATGCCAATTATTAATACTATCTAAAGTAAAATCTAAATTCCACTTAGGATACCAATTTAATTTGGATGCAGCTTTTGAACAATCTAATTTTAAATAACCAGCTTCATGAGGGTTGTTGTTATTATCTAATTCCCATGAGGCTCCCTTACCCCATTTTTTAACCATTTTGTCTAAAATCCAATTTACAGATTTACAATCATCATCCTTAGGTCCAAAATTCCATCCTCCAGAAAAGTCGCTTGCAGTTTCAAATAAATTTTCAGCTAATACCATATATCCAGAAAGTGGCTCTAACACATGCTGCCAAGGACGTGTTGACAATGGATTTCTTACAATTACCGGTTTACTTTTCTCAAAAGATCTCAAAATATCTGGAATTAATCGATCATCAGACCAATCTCCACCTCCAATTACATTCCCAGCCCTTGCAGATGCCAATGAAGCAGTATTACTTTCACTAAAGAAAGAACGTCTGTATGCTGATATTACTAATTCTGCACATCCCTTACTACTACTGTAAGGATCATGACCACCCATAGGTTCAGATTCTCTATAGCCCCAATCCCATTCTTTATTTTCATAACACTTATCTGTAGTTACCGAAACAATTGCTTTTAAGTTAAGACAGTTTCTAGCTGCTTCTAAAACATTTACAGTTCCTATTACATTGGTTGTATAGGTATCCACGGGTTCTAGATAAGAAAGGCGCACCAACGGTTGGGCGGCCATATGAATTAAGATATCAGGATTAAAATTTGACATACTTTTAGATATTTGATTTAAATCTCTAACATCACCAATTTCAGAATCCATAGCAGTGCCGACATTTGCTACTGTAAATAGGTTTGGTGTTGTATTGGGTTCTAAAGAATATCCTTTTACAATTGCCCCCATAGATTGCAACCATAAAGACATCCAAGAGCCTTTAAAGCCTGTATGTCCTGTTAAGTAAACTTTTTTACCTTTCCAAAAACTTGGATTTACTTTTCCTTTAATTATTTCCAAACTTTCCATGGTGCATTGTTTTGATCAAGTAATTCATTTAATTTCATTTTATCTCTCAAAGTGTCCATAGGTTGCCAGAAACCTTCATGCTTAAAAGACATTAACTCTCCATCAGATGCTAAACTTTTCAATGGTTCTTGTTCCCAAGTAGTTTCATCTCCTTTAATTCTCTCAATAACTTTTGGAGATAACACAAAATACCCTCCATTAATTAAAGCCCCATCACCTTTTGGTTTTTCTTCAAATTTTTGGACTCGATTATCTACTATACTTAGAGCTCCAAATCTTCCTGGAGGAAAAGTTGCTGTTAAAGTTGCTTGTTTTCCGTGAGATTTATGAAATTCAATTAAACTTTTAATATTAATATTGGCAACACCATCTCCATAAGTAAAACAAAATGCTTCTTCATCTTTTAAATATGGTAATACCCTTTTTAATCTTCCTCCAGTCATAGAATTATCTCCGGTATCAACTAGAGTAATTATCCATGGTTCTGCACGATCTTCGTGAACGGTCATTTTATTGTTTTTCATATTAAAAGTTACATCCGATTGATGTAAAAAATAATTAGCAAAATACTCTTTAATGACATAACCTTTATAACCACAACAGATTATAAAATCGTTTATACCATAATGAGAATACGTTTTCATTATATGCCATAAAATTGGTTTACCTCCAATTTCAACCATAGGTTTTGGTTTAGATACTGTTTCTTCACTTAATCTGGTTCCTAAACCACCTGCTAGTATAACTGCTTTCATTTATTTAAATTTTATATTATTCCAATAAATTTATTATTAATTTATTTATTTGCTACAATTCTAAGATAATCACCATATCCGCTCTTAGCATACTGTTCCGCCAAATTTAGTAACTGAGACTTATCTATAAATCCCAATTTATAAGCTATTTCTTCAATACACCCTACTTTTCGATTTAAACGTTTCTCAACAACCCTAACAAATTCTGTTGCATCAGCTAGCGAATCAAAAGTTCCTGTGTCTAACCATGCAGTTCCTCTACTCATTATACCTACTTGTAATTGTTTGCGTTCTAAATATACCTTATTAACATCTGTAATTTCATACTCACCTCTTATTGATGGTTTTAAATTTTTTGCAATTTCTATTACTTGATTATCATAAAAATATAATCCTGGAACAGCATAATTTGATTTAGGTTGTTTAGGTTTTTCATCTAAAGACAAAACATTATTTTTTGAATCAAACTCAACTACACCATATCGCTCAGGATCAGGTACCTCATAGGCAAAAACTACTGCACCTTCAACATTATTAAAGGATTGTAATAATTCATCTAGATTAGAACCATCAAAAATATTATCTCCTAACACAAGTGCTACTTTGTCTCTCCCTATAAAATCTGCACCAATTACAAAAGCTTGTGCTAATCCGTTAGGAATAGCTTGAACAGCATAACTAAATTTACAACCTAATTCAGAACCATCACCCATTAGTCTTTTAAATTGGTCAATATCTTCAGGTGTGGTAATTATTAAAATTTCCTTAATACCAGCCAACATTAATACTGAGAGTGGGTAATATATCATAGGTTTATCATAAATAGGCATTATTTGTTTACTAATTCCTTTTGTTATTGGATATAACCTTGTACCTGAACCGCCAGCTAAAATAATTCCTTTCATATTAATAATAATTAAGTTAAAATTTTTTTTATTTATTTTGTAATTAAATTATTTCACTAAATAGTTGATCAAAAATTAGCTGTATAATCTAAAAAAGACCCTAAATTCATGTCTTTTTTGGATAATATAAACTCACTTTCAGGTAATTTCCAATCAATATTTAAATCTTTATCATTGTATATTATACCAACTTCATTTCCAGGTTCATAAAATTTATCCACCTTGTAAAAAAAAGTAGCTCGCTCGCTTAATACGACAAAACCATGTGCAAATCCAGCGGGCACAAAAAATTGTTTGTGATTTTCAGCATTTAGTTCAATAGTATAGTGTTGTCCATAACTTGGTGAGTTCTTTCTCAAATCTACTGCGACATCCAACACAGCACCCTCAATAACCCTTACCAATTTAGCTTGTGCTGATGCACCTCTTTGCATGTGCAATCCTCTTAAAACACCTTTTGAAGATCTTGATTGATTATCTTGTACAAAAACAATATCCAAACCAGTCGCTGCAACAAAATCTTTATGATTAAATGTTTCGATAAAATAACCTCTTTCATCTCCATTCACTTTCTCGTGAATGATAAAACAATCTTTAAGTGGGGTTTGTTCAATTCTCATTATCTATTATTATACATTTGGTTAAAATATGTTTTATATGATTTGCTAGTTACATTCTGTAACCACGATTTCTTTTGTAAATACCAATCAATAGTAGCTGTAAGTCTTTGTTGAGAAGCAACTGAGGGATACCATCCTAACTCCTTATTTAATTTTGAAGCATCTATGGCATAACCACGATCATGTCCTGGACGATCTTTTACGTATGTAATTAACTTTTTACTTTCTTTTTGGTATTCCTAGTTTTTTATAAATTTTTTAATTATTTTTTGATTTACAAAATGTTTGCATTACTATGTGTCCAAAAATAGAATGGAGATCTTCAGTTACTTGCATATCATTAACATTAACCCAAATCTTATTTTGAGCTATATTTTTAAGTTTGCCACCATCAAAGCCACAAAGACCGAGAGTTTTAGCTCCATTCTCATTTGCAAAATTAACAGCTCGAATAACATTTTCAGAATTACCACTTCCAGAAATAGCAATTACTAAATCACCAGGATCCAAGATGTTTTTCAATTGTTCAATAAAAATATCATCAAATGAAATATCATTTCCATATGCCATGATTAATCCCATGTTATCTACCAAACTTCTACCTTTAAATGACTTGTTTGATGAAAGATATATCATTTTATTCCAATCTGTAATAAAATGTAAAGCAGTCATTGAGCTTCCTCCGTTACCTAATGTAATTATTTGTTTTCCATTTTGCCAGGCTTCATAAATTAGATCTAGAGCTGAGTCAAATTCGTTACTATTTAAAGAATCTATTACGTTTTTCAACCTGTTAAAATAGTTTAATGAGACTCCATTAAAGTTTGTGTTTTTTTTCATTTTTTTCATTTTTTTCATTTTATTTATAATATATAATTTGACTTCCTGTTTTATCAAAACCAAAATCAATTCGTCTAAGTTTAGCTAATGCAATTTCGATTTTTTTGTGAAATTCTTTAGGTGCGTAAAATAGTAAGAAACCACCTGCACCAGCTCCAAGTATTTTTCCCCCAATAGCACCTGCGTTAATTGCTGCGTCATAACAATCATCTATAAATTTATTGCTTATTCCCGCTGTTATACTTTTTTTTAATAGCCAATTTTCATGTAAGATCTCTCCAAAAATATCTGAGTTATTATTTTGAATTTCATTATATAAATCATAAGCAAGATTTACCATTTTTAATAAACTTTTTTGTTTAGTGTCATTATGCAATATTTCTTTATTTTGCTGAACCAATATTGAAGATGCACTTCTAGTTATGCCCGTATAGAATAGTATAGTATTATCCTCTATTTCATTAATTGTTTTTTGGGATGTTATTACAGGCTTAACTATAACAGAATCATCTTTTTTAAATTCAATTAAATTAAACCCACCAAATGCTGCAGCATATTGATCTTGTTTCCCAATTGGCTCTTTACAGAGATCTATTTCAATTTTACAACTGTCAATCCCAAGTTTTTCATTTGATGAATAAACTCCTTTATAAGCGTTTAAAGCATTTAAAAGTCCAACAGTGAATGAACTAGATGAACCTAAACCAGTTCCTTTGGCAGGAATGTCTGCAATAGAGGTGATTTCTACACCACCATTAATATTTAAATATTTTAAACTCTCTTTTACAAGTTTGTGATCAATTTCAGAAATTGAATTAACTTCTTCTGTCTTTGAGTAAGCTATTCTAATACCATCATCAAATTTTTTATTGACATTTATATATATATACTTGTCTATTGTTGTACTCAATACCGCTCCTCCAAAGTTCCTGTAAAATGAAGGCATATCGCTACCTCCGCCTACAAAACTCATCCTTAACGGTGTCTTGCTAATTACCATAATAGTTTTATTTTAAGATGTTTTCTAAGTTAATTTCCTTTGTATTTGCAAATGTCTTTCTCATGATTACAGGTACTTCATCTTCTAACCTCGATGAATATATATTAAGAGCTTCGCTCTTATCTAAACCTCTATGAGAATATTCCATAAGAACTCTTTTTTTTCTAATTCCTTCGTCAATTGTTATAAAAAAGTCTTTTGATGGTTGCTTTGTTTCAATTTCGAACACGATCGTTCCCTCAAAAATTAATATGTCATTTGGAGAAACATTAATAATATCTACACTATCAATACTCTCTTTCTTTTTTTTAATATAGTAAGGAAGATTTAATTTAATTTCATTTTTGTTTGAATTTTCAATTTTGTTAAACATATTTTTAATTGATTCTATATCATACCTCCCTAAGACAGTCTCTTTTCTATCATTTTCACTCCTTATCCATCTATCTAACGAAATTAAATGTGTTTTAAATCCAAGATCATTTAAATAATACTTTAAAATACCAGCAAATGTAGATTTTCCAACTCTAGAAAGACCACCAATTTTAATTACACTTCCTTTATCTACTTTACCTAATGTTTCACTGATGTAATCATAAATTATTTTATAATGACTCGTGATGAATGTTGATGCAGAAAATAAATCAGGACAAATAAAATCAGGACTAATTAAATACTTATTATCCAATCCAGCATAACCAGTTTCAACTAAAATAGATTTTATTCCTGCATTATACGCTGTAAGTATGTCTGATGTAGAATCACCAATTAACCACGACTCTTTTAAGTCAATATTTAAATCAGAAACTGCCTGTTTTATCATCCCTAGTTTAGGCTTTCTACAGTTACAATCAATTTTAAGTTCTTTAATCTCATTAATATATCCACTATCTGGATGATGGGGACAAAAATAAATTCTATCTACATATGCTCCATCTTTACCAATTAGTGTTTCGAGTTTATTATGTATTTTATATATAGTTTCATTAGTGCATTCTCCTCTCGCTATTACAGGTTGATTGGTTACTACACAAGTAATGAATTCATCAAAATTAAATTTTTTTATAGCACTTGCACTTTGGCAAATAAGCTCGAAATCATCAATATTTGATAAATGATTCACTTCCTTGTTTATTGTACCATCACGATCTATAAAAATAGCTTTAGATTTATGTGTCAATTTAGATCTTTCAATTTTTCCGTTGATAAAATCGTTACAAACCTTATCTAACCTGGCAGGAGTACCACAGTCTTTTATATATTCAGTTGATCTGTAACCTCTAATTAAATAACCAGTTTTTAACATTTCTGGAAAAATATTTTTTCCAAAATCCAAGTAACTTACTTTGTTTTTCCAACTGAGTAAAGAATCTTTATTTATCCAATATAGAGCAGCATTAACTAGGTTAGAATAAAATTTATTTTGATTATGAGGATAAGGATGAAAGTTCAATACATTTTCATCTGAATCGAGCTCAACCAAATCAGAATCGTGCGGATGATCATTTGGGTGTAAAAATAAAGAAACCGATGTTTTTAAATCTTTTTTATGGAATATATAAAATTTATCGAGATCAACTTCAAGCATAGTATCTCCGTAAACTACTAAGAACTCATCCGCTAACATATTTAGTACATTTAATGTAGAGCCCGCCGTGCCTAATGGGATTTCATCTTCGATGCAAGTTATTTCGATTCCCCAATTATTATTATTGTTGCAAAATTGAATAATTTTTTTAGATTGGTAGCTTACTAAAAGCAACACATTAGTAAAGTTATATTTCTTTAAAAGCTTAATTTGTCGTTCAATTAAAGGAATACCACAAATATCAATCATGGGTTTTGGCAAACCATTAAGTCTTTCCCTCAATCTAGTACCTTTTCCTCCTGCTAAAATAACTGCTTGTTTCAAGATAATTTAATTAAAATTTGATTAATAGCTTTTATAACAGATTCTTCTGAATTAAGTTTTGGTTTCCAGCCTAATTTTAATAGTTTTTCTATACTATAATTAAATTTAGGAACATCTCCAACCCAACCACGATTTTCAGATCCGTAAGAAATTGAGGCATCTGGAGAACAAAGTTTTACCACTGAATCAGCAATAGTCTTAACAGTTACACCATCATCAATATTACCAATATTAAAATAGTTTATTTTATCTTTAGAATTAGCAACTATAAAGTGCATTGCATCTATTAACTCATCAACATGAAGATAAGTTTTTTGTTGTGTCCCATTACCTAAAACACTTAAATTGTTTGAGTCTAATTTAAGTTTTTGAATAAAATCTAATATGACTCCATGAGTTGCTGGAACACCAATAACATTAGGGAATCTAAAAATGTATGACTTGTTTAAAAAACTCTCAGCAGAAGAACTTATTAGTGCTTCTGAAGCCAATTTCATTGCTCCATAATTTGAAATTGGAAATAGAGGGCCATCATTTTCACTAATTTTTTTTTCACCTAAATTACCATAAACTGCCGAAGATGATGCAAAAACTAACGTTTCAATATTTAGCTTTTTAATTAATTTTAAGATATAATAAGTGGTCATAAAAGTATCTTTATAATCTACTTCCATATCCGCTACCCCAGCTGGAATATCAGAGTTAGCAGCTAAGTGCCATACTTGATCGATTGACTCTTTTTTATTAAGCAGACAAACTTGATTATATAAAGAATCATAATCATTGATGTCCATTTCTAAAAAATGAAATTTGTTAGAGCTCAGAAATTTATTTATATTTTTCTTTTCTCCTCTGCAAAGGTTGTCAATTCCATAAACAGTAGTACCCTTTTTAAGAAAGGTTTTACTTAAATTAGTACCAATAAATCCAGCAACACCAGTAATTAGAACAGCCATACAATTTTTTTTATGTAATTAAGATTAATAGATTAAAAAAATTTATAATTATAAATTAAGACACAATAATGTCCACATTCTTAAATCCTTTGAGCTGAATATAACGCTCTATTATAGACTGTGAAGGCCCATTTTTCTCAGGGTGATCAATCGAAGGGTCTAATTGCAAGCCAACAATTAAATAATCACACTGACGTTTTGCTTCTTCCAGCATCTTTACATGCCCAGCATGAAACAAATCAAAAGTTGAAAAGGTGATTCCTACTTTCATAACTTATATTTTTCTTGACTACCACCGGTAGTCCCTAATTTTTAAACTTTAGTTTTTTTACGCAGCTTCGCTGTTGTCAATCACATTAATAATTGAATTATAACTTTAATTTTAAAGTTTAAATTTAATTTAATAATTACTAAATTAAATAAGTCATTGCAATGTCTAACAAATTAATTATCATCTATTAAATCAAACTTCGTGATATAATTTATACCAATTAATAAATTCTTCAATTCCTTTATCTAAAGAAACCTTATTTTGAAAATTATAATCTTTCGTTATTTTTGAAATACTAGCCCATGTTTTTTTAACATCTCCATCTTGCATAGGAAGCATTTTCTTAATTGCTTTTTTATCTAAATACTTTTCTATTGTTTCAATAAATTTAGTTAACACAACAGGTTTATTATTTCCAATATTATATAACTCATAGAAATTTTTAGTTGATGAATCCGATAATAATGCTGATTTAACCCCGATTACTATATCCTCTATATGAGTGAAATCTCTAGATAAATCTCCATTGTTAAATACTTTTATGGCTTTATCTTTTGTAATAGCATCCGCGAACAAATAATATGCCATATCAGGTCTTCCCCAAGATCCATATACCGTAAAAAATCGAAGTCCAATTGTATTTAGTTTAAACAAATGACTATAGGTATGAGCCATA
>Ga0209199_1001851_pt1 | contig 24034 bp, 35 predicted proteins | sample COGITO_mtgs_1105_7_FD_184805 | JGI IMG/M metagenome (GOLD analysis project Ga0209199, IMG submission 184805) | Pelagic marine microbial communities from North Sea - COGITO_mtgs_110523 (SPAdes) (version 2) | ecosystem: Environmental > Aquatic > Marine > Epipelagic ...
TTTTTAAAAGGGAGAGAAATATCAATCTATTTTGTTTTCATTATCATCATCACTCTTTTTTTTATTTAATCACTAAATTGAAACGCTTTTTGCTCTCATAATTATATCAACAAAAAACAAGAAGAGCTAAATAATGGCAACCAATAAGCAGACAGTGTTAAGCGCGGCGATTGAGCAGCACCTGACACACGTCATGCCCGATGTGATAGCGATACTCATACACGATTTTATCCGCCCCAATCCGCAACAAGCACACCACGACAAGATGAGCGACGTGCTCGAGATGTTGGCGCATGTTTATCAGCACGCCGTCGATACCGACGACGAGGAGCCACTGTGTGAGGAGGACGAGGAGCTCCGCACCGTCCATGGCGACAAGCACATATTTAACGTTGGGACCGTCAGCGCGTGCATGTTGATTTATATGTATCAACCGTATTAGAAAGAGGACTAAAAAATAACACCAAAATAAGTGTATAAACTTTTAAAACTATTTTTTAATTAATCACTAAATTGATATGCTTTTTGCTCTCATAATTATATCAACAAAAAACAAACAACGTAATCATGAATTACCAAGAAGCACTTACGCGCCATGTTCATTTTGAGAAACATATCAAACCATGTCTTAAGGGCACGATTGAGAAACAGAAAAAGATAATTGACGAGAAGAATTATTACACTACACAATCAAAATATCTTCTTCAATTCTTAGAAGGAGGAGAATACAACGAAGAACATCATCCACTCATGAAAGAACATCATCGACTCTTAGAAATGGATCATGATTTTAACGAGTTGATGATGTGCTTGCCACTGGCACCTAAAGAATGTAAGGAAAAAGCAATTAACGAGGTGAAAGACGCAATCAAAAGAGGAGAACTTTTTATCAAGCGTTCCAAGTTGATGATATTTATGGCGACATATATTCACAATAAGGATTATGAAAAAGCTGTTAAATATTCTGATAAAGTTAAAGCTTTATCTCATGAATTCATAGAAGACCCAGATTTATGCGTTCTCTTAAATAAGGACGGAACCACATCGAGGGGCGAAGGAGCATATTTATCTGTGTGTGATAGGGAGAAAAAATTGTGGGAGTCAATTGAAACTGCATTACATGATTTAAAATTTATTGTTGGTCCTGTAAAAGATGTTTTAAATGCAGGCAAAAAAATGAACAAGCGCAAGAACGGTAAGAAGAATAGAGGATAAGTATTAAAATAAATCAACACCAAAATAAGTGTATAAACTTCAAAAATTATTTTTTATTTAATCACTAAATTGAAGCGCAATTTGCTCTCATAATTATATCAACAAAAACATGAGCATCACAGAAAATAAAAACGATATTAACGAGTATATTACTGCACTAAAAGATAAATGGTTTAATAATTATGATAACCTTTCAGCATTACAAAAAGGCAGTGATATTTTATCTAAGATTGAGTTCTGGGTCAAGGAGATTATTATTGAGGACATCGTAGATAATGGCATTGATAATGATGAAGATTTTGAAACATATTTTAACCCAGACTACTTACACATTTCCTCACGATTTATGGAGGATTATACTGAGCTAAACACTCTTCTAATAAAAGATGTTGATGATATTATGACTTTTGTAAAAGAGGATTTGAGTGTTTGTGAGAATTATTATTATCAAGAGATGGATTTTTATAAAATGTTTGATAGTGTAATCTATACAATTGCTAAGGGCATGTGGGATTATCTCTCCGATGATATTATCAAGTTTAAAAAAATTATTGAGGAGTAAATAAATATAAAAATTGAACTATAAATATAAACTATTTTTTTATTGTAATATGGGTAGTGTGTATAAATTAACGGACGGATTTTTAAATTATTATGGTTCTACTGAAACAACACTAAACCGCCGATTAACTGCTCATAAAGCACCCAGTAATAAATGCGCTGCTAACAAAATGAATAGAGACAATTTAACTATTGAAGAAGTTGAATTTTGTGAAGACACTCGTGATTTAAAAAAAAGAGAAACGTGGTGGATTGAAAATAATGAATGTATTAATATTAATAAACCTTTTAGATCAAAAGAAGAAAAATTAGAGCTTCATAAAATAAGGTCTGCGAAATATTACGAAGCTAATAAAAAAAAATGTTTGGCTTCTAATGTATCCTCACGAATTAAAACAGGACAATATGATAAGGTTAATTGTGGTTGCGGTTCTATTATAAATAAATGCGAAGTGCGTCGCCACGAACAAAGCAAAAAGCATCAAAAATATTTACTTGATATGTAGATCATAACTGTCGAGCAAAACTGGTATGGTCGTGCCCCGTCTTTCCGATATCTCTTTGAGTGCATCCATATCCCCTTTTTTTACAGCATCAGTTGTTAAAATTTTATTATATAAGGTTGTTGATAAATTATTCATTGTTGTGCGTGCAATTATTTTTTGGACGCTATCCTCTTGGACGTGGTTGCCCTTGCTATCAGTAAGCAAATAAATATATTTATCATCGCTTGCCTCCTTCACTTGGTCGAGGTAGTTTGACACCGCCTCTCTAAATTTTCTATTTTTTATACTGTAAGCTTTTCTGCCATACGATCCACTGGTTTTATAGTTGTGGCGAATATAATTGACATGGGTTTTTTTTACTACGAGTGTATTTAAAGTTTCATTTTTTGATAGCGTTATATTATCAACAAAAGCTACATCAAGATCTTTATTGCGAGTGCTGAAGGTAATCATTAAATACAATATAATAAAATCACGCCACTTTTCCTCTTTATATTTGTCATCAAGATGCTTTAATAATTCTTTCTTCGAAGGCAATCCAGCATCAATTAATTCCTTGTTCTTTTGTTTTTTTTGGTTCTCTTTTTGTATAATCATTAGTTCTCTCCTTTTATCCAAATCAATAGTTGATAGTTTATAAAATCTTTTAATATTAATTATCATGGCAAGATAGTTCAATGCACTATGGACGCTTTTGCCATCGTCTATCATATCTGATATGTAGTCCATTAAATCGTCCTCATCTGTATCAACTATATCATTTTTTAAATCACCCCTAATTTTATCATATTGATTTTTATAAGTTCGAATACTTAGTGGTTTGAGATGAGTTTGTTGTTTTATGTAATCGGAAAATTCTTTTTTATCTTCCATTATAAATATAGTATATTTATATATTTCAATTAATACGTTTCAATTTATTGATTAATTATATTATTAAATATAACTAATAAATGAATAAAAAAAGAAAGTTAAATGACTACTATTATATTGGAGAGAAGTGCTATGAATGTGGAAAACCCCATTCAAACTGTTATTGTAGGACGGTATTGTGTATCTGTTGCGATCAATTTGATTATCGATATAATATGGTATCTAATTTGGAGATCAATGATAATTTTTATAGATTACCAAAATCTATGCAGGATAAAAATTTAATGTGTTTGAAGTGTATTTATGATTATTAAAATATTTAATCTATAAAAATCAAATCCTTATCAAGGTTCATCTTGTAGCAATAATATTGAACTCCGAAAGGAGGCGTATAACCTTTTTTGGGGTTTGTCAAGTGTGTAAATGTCGGACGTTTAAGTGGAATGATAACTTGTAAATGGTCTTTAAAAAGTTTTTGAAACCATTTCATTAATATCACTTTTGAGAATGCAACTAATATAAAAGGTTTATCAATTTCTTTTAATTTAATACAAATGTCTTTCATCTTTGAAAAAGGTGGGTTATCTATAAGAATATCATAATCGGGAATGTATGAAAAAAAATCTTTGTCTTCGTGAATTATATTATATCCCATTTCTTCAAAATATTCTTTTTGTTTCCCATCACAATAAAAGGGCGACCATATAATTTTATCTTTCGGAATATATGGAGTTATTATTTCCCAACCATGTTTATCGGTGGCGTAATTGTCGCTGTCTTTATCATTCGTAAAACTCATTATATATATTATAAATATTTAATAGTAAATGTGTTTATAACGAATTATTAATATGACGGGAAGATAGTTTTATTAAGATTAACTCGACATAGAAAAAGATTTGATTGATAATTATCTGTTGGTATAAATTTACCATCTTCATTGCGGTTAAGATCAATATAAGATTTTCTCGGTTGATAAGCTTTATTCTCATCAATTTCATGAGCACTATCGTTCCACAATTTAATTACATCCTTGTCTGTCTTATCAATATTCGTCTTTGACCTACCATCTACTAACACTCTAACCACTTTTTTATATCCCAAATAGTCTGCTTCTAATTTTTTAATAACTCGTTTTAGTTTTCTACCACCGTTGTATCCTCCTCTTTTATAATGAATCAATTTTATAATTGATTTAAACAATAAATGCTTTTGACATTCGGAGTGTTTCTCTATGGTTTTAAATTTTGTGACGTCACACAACTTCCCACATACACACATCGGTTTTATAATACATCTTGTTTTTATCAAATGGCTATTAAGGTTGTTCGCGTCAATACCGTCTGTCAGCGTATTAACTTTTTTTTGTAAATTTTTAATTTTGTTTTTATCTTTAATTTTTTGTTGATTTTTCTCATATTGTTTTGCGTTTGCTATCCTTTTACTTTCTCGTCTCTTTTCATTCTGTTCGTCGATAACTTTTTGATCATCTGCACTATAAAATGTTCCTTCTTTTATTTTAATCTCGTCCTCTATTTTTTTCTCATCAATACATAATTGTGTGTTGATACCCTGTAAGTTTTTAATATTATTATTCAAATCTTTACAGTTATCCATATAATCTTTATAATAATCGTCTTTTGCCTGTTGATATTCTTTTCTGCGGTTTGGACCGTAGTCATCATAATCAATATGCAGAGGCCGAGGTTTTGGGTCAGCATGGATATTCCATTTCATTAACAATTCTTTTAATCTTCCAATTTCATTTATAACATCTTTTTGATTTTTCATATCAATATTTCTAATGTCTATCTCTCGTTTTGCTGCCAGGCTGGGAGAGATAGTTTCAGTATTATCAATAACAACATTCTCATTTCCTAAATGAATACTACTCATTATAAGTGTAGTATTCATTATTTCTTTAAATATATTACTGAAAGTTTTTTTTAAAAAACATTAACATTATCAAGATTAAGATATACATTTCAATTTATTGTTTGTATTTTGTTTTTTAAAAAGTTAAAATTAATTGGCTGAATTTCATTGAAAAAACATTTTATTGACTAGCATATTTCCCCGTTGCCGATATTCTCGATTTGAAGGCGTTTACCTTTTCAAATTTATGTTTTTTATAGGTTATTCAGTCATTTCTATCTTATTTATTTATTATTTTTTTAAAAAACAGAGAGATATATATATTATTTTGAATTTATTTGAATTTCACTTGGTATTCAAATTTGGATCTCCATCCAAATTTGGTTTTGGTTGCTCAACCAAATTTGGTTGCTGTTCTTCTTTTAATAAATCAATTAGCATATTTTCCATTTCATTAATATGATCGTCTTTTATCTTCTTTTCTTGATGGCATATGCCTGTTCTCAAGGCATGTATTTCTCTCGCCTCTTCATTTCTCATTCTGTTATTGTAGCTGTTTCTTGCGTTCTCATTATAATCTGCTCGGTGAGATTCTCGGTATTTATAGGTTGCTCGTTTTTGGGCCTCCGTATATCCCTTTTTCTTTTTTTGTGTATTTTCCATTATTTATATATTATAATTAATATTTATAATTTATAATTTATAACGTAGCTTTGATTAATTCTTCTTCTGTAATTGTGTCGAGGACATTTTCCGTCGAAGTATGCGGAGTATAACCAATATCCTCTGCATCATCGGATTTGGTTTTTTTAATAGACTCATTATCACCGCTATCACTATCATCTGTAAATGATATGTTTATCTTCTCTCCGTTATTAACTTTCTTTATGTTCTCAAAATATTCCTGTTCTTTCTTATATATGCCTAACAGGTTTTTGTGGCTCATCATTAAAAAACGCCTACGAAGATGTGGATACATTGACTGTTCTAATTTCTCAAGACTATTATAATACTCTACCATTATGTCGTGGTCTATCTCTGTGTGATTTCTACATTTTGTCAGCGTGTTTGTAAGCAAAGAAATAGATTGAACTAAAACTTCTAACTTGGTATTAAAGTCCCTGAACTTCATCAATGCAGACACCGATGCTATCACGCTTGACATTATTATTGGCACTAAAGCAACCTCGTTGCTATTCCAACCTAATTTTATTTTACAGCTTTCGAACCCTCCTGTTAATAATGATAATAATATTATTGCTTTAGCGTATTGGTCGCTCTCTGCTTTTAACTCGGAATGGCATAACATCAACGCATCACGCTTTGCTTTGAGGTCGTTTGATATTTCACTTATCGTATTCTTCTCCATATAAATACCATAATATTATAATATTAAAATATAATCCATTGTATATATTAGATGAACGACAAAGAAGCACGCCAAATTAGTTTAGATAAACGCAAACAAATGTTAAAAAATCTTGAGTTAGCACGTGATACTCGTGCGAAGAAATTAGCAGAAGAAAAAAATGACACTGGTGAAAAGAAAGAAAAAGAAACGGGTAGCGGAAGTAAAAAGAAAGCATTTGAATGTGTGTGTGGAAAAGGTTATGTTTCACAAACTGGTTTAAATAGACATAAAAAAACGTGTAAGGTTGTTGCTGCTAATGAAGAGGAAGAAAAAGAAGAACCGACCGACGACGAGAATGACGTAGGGGGGAGCGAGCAAGAAGATTCTGATTCTGATTCTGACGATTCCGATGACGAGCAAAAGGAACTTGAGAAAATTAAAAGATTAAAAATAGAAAAAAGAGAGCAGGAGAAAAGAGCACGGAGAGAAGCGAAACAAAAAGAAAAGAGAAAATTAGCGCGCACTATTGCTAACGCAAAACAATATGATAAAAATAAAGATAAGATAAAAAATAAAAAGAATGTTAAACTTGAAATCAAAGAGGAGAAAGAAGTTGAGAAAGAAGTTGTGAAAGAAGTTGAGAAAAAACCTGAACCAAAACCTATTCCAGCACCAGCACCACCTCCTGTAAAAAAAAATATCGTTCCCAGCTCGGAGCCGAAATATCACAACGGACAAGAGCCCGTAGAAAAGTATTCAATGGCGGAATGGAAAGCAATACATGAGAAACAACAAAGAGACCGCTACGAGCGTGAAAGCAGAATTAAATTTGAGCAACAGGAACAGCGTATTAATCGGTTGAAACAGGCGATGATGGCTGGCGGTATTTAAACCACTCGTTAAACAAAGTTTTTGAATATGTTTTATTTTCAATATCTCCTATTTCTTGAAAAAGAATAAATGTAATAAACCTTTCTGAGATTGTAATGGTGTGTTCTGTTTTCTTTATAATTTTATATTGTTTTATACCCCACTCATCAGGTTTCCAGTAATCCACTCTAATATCCTCGTCAAACGCCATATTCCAATTATCTCCTACATTTACATCATCAAAATTAAGTGAGTGTTTAATACAATTGTGTTCTGGAAGGGACGGCATGATTGATATATAAATAATAATTATTTACATATCAATTTTTATAAAAATAAAATATCGTATTTGAACCCCATTTTGTAGCAAATCCACACAGTGTCAAAAAAGCAACGCTTATTTTGGACACCATCTTTAATAAATTGTATCCTTCTCTCGGGAATAACTATTTGTATCTTATCTTTGAAATATTTTTTTAGATATTGTTTTGTCATAGTTGATACTGGAACCAGCATCATAAATGGTTTGTCTATTTCTGATAATTTTTTAAATACTTTTGCCTTTATCGAATAAGGAGGATTTGATATAATTATACTATAATTAAAAGACGGGTCGTCAAAAAAATCAACATCGTGCGATTCAACTTTGAAACCTAATTCTTTCAAATGCTTTCCCGAATCACCGTTGCCGTAGAAACTTTCCCATATAACTTTATCTTTTGGGATTAAATGTGCAATAGACACCCATACCTCTTTCGGCGTCATATATCCGTCATCTTTTTTTAGTTTTATTATATCAGTGTTGAGAGAAAATGATACCATTTATATTATATATCTCTCTCTCTTTATAAATAAAATTAATCATAATAATTACATTATTTATTATGATTTTTTAATTAATAGTCTAAGGAAAATTTATTTAGAGAACTATTTGCAGGGTTTTACCTTGGCCTATCCTGAGCACACGGGTGCTCTCAAGGAACATAACAACATTACCAGTGTTGAGGAAATTGGAGGTGTTACCAACAGCGGTGAGGAGGATGGACGAGTTCGATCCACGAAGGTCAAGACCCGACTTGGCACGCATTCCCTGGGAACCTGGCAGATTAAGCTTCAATGCTATCTGGGCACGATTGTCAAGATACTCAGCATACGAGTTGGAGGCAGTGCGGTTGACCTCCATAGCCTGCGCCGATAAATTATACCATTGGCTCATAGGGCAATCGTATTGAGGGTAGCGGACGTTGTTAATGGAGAGCGAAAGATTCGGCTCCTCGGCAAGTTTGGCGGCGTTGGCCGACGGAAGGGCAATCATCGGCGCAGTGAAATTCATCGGTCCAGTTAAATATTTGTCGCCGCCCTTCATCTGAGGAGCGCCGAGGGAACCAGCAAGGGCGACAGTAACAGCGTTGGCAGGGTTCGGCTGGTAGCCCGTGACGGCAACAGCGCCCTTAATAGCGGCGAAGTCGGCTTTACGGAAGGCGACGAGAATGCGGTCAAGCGACGAGGCAGCCGAGGCAACACGGGTCGTGCCGTTGAAAGTGTCCGAGTAGGAGTCGTAGCCACACCACGAAGCCTCAAGGAAGCCCTCGTCGTTCATACGGGACTGGATGACCTGCGAATACACGCCATCGTCAATAGACCAGGCAGGAACCATAAGGCTGTAGTTATCAATGGTGTAGGTCGCCTGGGTGTTGCCAGCAGTGACCATACCAACGGCGGTGGCGCCAGTGAGCGACGAAGTGACGACCGAGTTGCCCGCAAGGAAAATGGTGATGCGGATTTCGGGGAGAAGCGAAACGTCTAAAAGCGATGGTTGGATACTCTGGAAGAACGAGCCGAGCGAAATGCTAAAGACAGTGGAGTCGCCGTTGGTGGTGTAGGCTTCGGCGGCATTGGCAATCTGCTCAAGCGAGGTGCCCATAACGTTGCGGTCAATATTGACGTGCGAGTTGACGGGGTCGTCACGGCCAGGGTAGAAATTGCGTTTGACCTGGTTGAGGACGTTGGTGGAGGCGCAACCCGAGTCAACCGAGATGCCGCCCATATTAACCTGGATGCGCTCAATGAAAGCGTCAGCAGCAGGCAGACGAGGGGCAAGCGAGCTGCCAGCAGCGACAGCCGAAGCAGTGAAGACCATGCGGATGTCGTCCATCTTCAGGAGAGTGTTCGTCGGGAGGACGAAATCAATCTGATTGTGGGCGATTCTTGTGCCCGACGACTGCGGTGGAACACGGAAGTTGGCGGTGGAGACTCCGCTAAACGACCGAAGGAAATAGGAGGCGTATGACGGATAGTTGCTCATTTATAATTATAACAAAGATAAAAATTTTATTGTTTAATCCTAAAATCCATCGCCAGTATTTGCTCGAACATTAACCGCCATCGTATTTTGCTCAATATTATAATTTTTAACAGGAGCCTGTAATTCGTGAGGATTGCCGCCGCGCGAATAAACCTCCCAATTAAATACCATATCGCTAAACATATTACCCTCGGTGGTAGAGTCGGCAATAGTATCAATGGTGCGTCCGTGGTGGTCCTTAATTTCAAATAGAATTTCGCTAATATGTCTGTTGTCCAGTTCCACGAAAAACGGTGTTGATTGGTCCTGTTGAAATCCGAGCAGCGTATCGTTGAGCGGTATTTTGGCGATAATGGACGACGAAACAATGTGCGTGTCCGAAAGAGGCTGGGCGGCGCTGATGTTCTGGCTCTCCATATTGGAGGTGTTCTCGCTACAGCTCATATATAAATATTGGGTGGTGGTGCGCTGTAACGGATAGAATCCCGTAACTCTTATCTCCCGTGCTGCTGAGACTGGGTCAATAGTAAATGAGTTTGCGAGAGCGTTCTGTGTGCCTATGCGTTTTCCGCCGAGCAGTGCGTATGAGTCGTTAAAACCATATGCTCCCTGAGCAGGAACAGAAACGGCTATGTTTGGGTCTTGTAAATACTGACGGCACTGTATTCTGATACTAGAAACTCCGTGTGGGGCCCCCGAGGCTGTCTCCAGTATTACGTCAAAAATACCAGTTCCTGTGTCACCTTTTGTGAAACCAGCAATGGGGTTCTGGGTTCCAGCCTTAACAGTAAAAGCGACACCAGTCATAGCCAAAAAAGCAGCGATTAATTTTGTGCTGAATTCGGCTGCTATATCTCCAAGGTTTCCGTAGTCCTGTTTGGTTAGTTCAATAAGAGCGTTTTTATTTAGCCCACCGAAGACGCAAGTAACCCAGACTTTATTATTCCATTCATTAACATAGAAGAAGTTTCTGTAAGCGCTAAACTGGGTGACCGAAAGCCGACCATATTGGTTGTTGCCCGTTGTGAGCGGGTTTGAATTCATAGCGATGCGGAAGCGGTTAAATCCGTCATCACTTCCTTGTGCTGACGCCGACCCGCTCTGTTGTGTGCTGACGTATATATCTTGCGAACTGACTAGAACACTCATTTATATATAACCACGATTTTAATTTGCTCTCTCTAATCCTAAACTTTCAAAATATTCTTTGTGATTTTTTGATGTAGGATTTGCTAATTTATCTTTAACAAATTGTTCTGCTGTTTCAGGGTGAAGGTAGCAGTGCGAAGCAATTAAATCACACAGTGCAGCATCGACTTCTGGGAAATCCCTTCTCATCTGTTTGACCCACCTATCAATCTCATACTCGTCGAGTTCTGTCATTCCCATGCGAGGTTTTTTTTTATGCCTCGGAGTTAGTGTTCCGTCAGCATCGACCCATCCATCGGCAGTCATTTGACCCTCCTTATGATGATCCTTCTCGATTTCCTCAGGAGTTTTTAATGCTATTTGTTCTTCAGTTGCGCCTAAAATTATTTGATTCTGAGAAGCATCAATAATAGTATTTGAAATATCCATATATATATTAGAATCAGTTTTATATTTATGTTTTGAGACGTATTAATATAAATTGAAACAAGTTATATTAATATTTTTATAAGCATATGAGTGGTATTATTTATATATTAAGCGGATGATTTGACAGGAGCAAAATGCGACGGCAGAACTCCCGCGGACATTTGATTCGGAATAAAATTAGTTTTGTTAAACAGAAGCATTCTATCGGGATCGCTCAATAATCCAGCTTTCTGGTTTCTTCCATTTCCAGATAATCCTTGGAGAGAGTTCTGAGATTTAATCGGTTCAGGATTGGCAAACGTCCTGTTCAACATAAGACTTGGTGAAACATAACAGGGCATAATCTCCCCAACAGTGTTACAGAAATTAGCGTTTCCATGTAACATGGAAACCTGATCTCTAAACGGTTCTATCGGAAGCTGGTAAAGGTTTCTGAGAATGCCATCATCGAACTCATCTCCTATGGGCGTAGCACTCGGTTTTAGTTGCATACCTAACGGCACAGAACGCGAACTATTGTTATAAACGGTTTGCGATGCGGAAATCATTATTATATATATAACAAATAAATTAAAATTGCTAAATTAAAGTTCTGACTTATCATAACTTGACCGAGCTCCTTCTTTTAACGCCTTCGCCATATTGCCGAGCATCGTGGGTGCTTGTTCTTGTGCAAGTCCAGATGAAATTTCGCGAGGTGTCATATTTGACGAACCGCGAAGATTTTTTGTTTGACTGAGGAGAGCGTTAATGTCTGGAGCAGGTTTGGAATATTCTGCGAGAACACGCTCGCGTGCCATAACAATAGCACGAGCGTTGTTTCCACGATCGCTCACGAGAGCACGAGCCATAGTGTCCATATAAACTGGTGAAATTACATATGGAGCAGCAACTTTGATTCCAGGAAGCATTTGTTTGTATTTAGGTTCCTTAACTGAAGTGATGTTGTAAATTTTTCCAAGCGGTGGGGGATGACTCGTCGGGCAGATACGTCGAATAAAAGCGTCAGATTGTAGCGGAGGAGGCATATTATAATATAGTAATAGATTATAAATGCTAAAAAAGAATAAAAACGGAAGATGTCCTTTTGGTTATGTTGAATTTAACGGAATGTGTGTTAGAGAAAACCAAATGAATCAATACATATTCTCAAATGAATTTACAAGCAGCAAGGGATACCAACCTGTTCCACCACCGCCGCCGCCTCCGCCACCGCCACCGCCTCCGCCTCCGCCTGGTCCTAGTCCTGGTCCTAGTCCTGCTCCTGATGATGATACGGAGGCTTTTTTAAGGAGGGTAGCTGAAGTTACAGGTGGCATTTTTGGCGTGGGGGTAGGTGCTCTTGAGGCCGAACAACGATACCAAGAATATAAAGTTACCGAAAGAATGCGAATTAATCGTGCTGCGAGAGAATTGGATGAATTTAATTCTATGTTATCAGCACCAGAACCTGGTGAAGGGATTACTCCTACTGACATTGAAATGGGTTATGGTGATTTTGCGAATGATGAGTTTCCCGAACTATTTAGAGGCACCGAAGAACCAATGACGGACAGTATGGGCAGATTGCTCAATGACGAGAGATTTCTTATAAATACTGATACAGAACAAGGTTTGGCTGAGATGACCGATGCGGATTTTCAAGCCGAGATGCGGCGAATGGTGGAGGAGGCTGAAAGTGGAGGAACCACAATCACTCCTGGAGACTCGGAAGAAACCCAATTTCAGAGAGCCTCACGAGATAAGGATGCCGAAGATGCGGTGCGGAAAGAGTTTGAAGGAGAAGAAGAATATCCTGAAGACAGCTATATAGGTGTAGATAATGACGATTTGGATTTGGATTTAGACAATATGGGAGGGGATTATGGTGATTTGGATTTGGATTTTGGCAACCCAAGCGATAATGTGGTGGATGATGTAATCACTCCCGATATTGATGAGCCTAGCATCAGCGCCGCAGCGCAGGAACAAATTGATAAAATCGCCCGCGGCGCCTCCAACAAAAATATGACCCCACCAACTGAGGAGGAGATAGCGGAAATTGAAAAGGCGTATAAGAAGAAAACATTTATTCCGAAAGAAGACGTGGATGAAGACGGGTCTCTCCTCAAACTGAAGGAAGCTCGGGCAAAGCAGACTGATGCCGAACGGTTAGCGGATTATCAGGCAAGAGTCAAAGCAGAGCAAGAGGCGGCGGCGGACGCAGGCGCTGGAACCGCTGAGGAAGGAATTAAAGACCTATATGATTTGATTGGAGGTGGAGAATCTGGTGTGAATCCTATTCCAGATATACCAGGTGAATTTGGTGGAGTGGCGACGGAGATAGGTCAATTGGGTGGAGAGGCGGCGGCTGTTGACGAAGGGATAGCCACCGCGGCAAAAATAGCCGCTGCGGCGAAGGCTGGGCAGACAGCGGTTAGCGCAGGAGCATCAGTAGCAAGCACTTTTGCCCAAGCGGCAGAGTTGGCAGAGGCAGGAGAAGAGGCTGCTGTGGCGACTACAATTATCACTGGTTTAGCTGGCGCACAAGGCGCCGCACTCGCCCCCGTGCTCGCGGCAGGCGCAGAAATAGCAGTATTGACCGCTGTTACTTATGGAGCGGAGCAGTTATATAATGAAGCTTCGGGAAAAGTAGAAAGACCCGACTCACTAGACGGAGCAGCACACGAACTAACACAAACCGAAAGAGATTATTTTCAACAGTTTACTGATAAGCAAGTTCACGACGCTCAGGTTGAGCGTGGCGCTAACGTGGACCCTGCCCAATTGCGTCGTCAACCAATTTCGCCGTTTGCTGCGAAAGGCAGCGGTGTCACACCAGGTTCAGGACCAGGTGGACAAAAAACTCCGCTAAGCGTTGCTCGCGACAGAGATTTATACATTGAAATGTCTGATGCCGAGAAAAAAGTGTGGGATGATAACTATAATAAAACCATTGCCAACGAGAATGAAGCTTTAAGTTACTGGAATAACCTTCCAGAAGGAACGATGATTGAAAATGGTGTTGATGGTTATGTAATAGTCCCGCCGCCCACTTTGGCTGGTGACAGAGAGCCTCTGCCAGGAACTCCTCAAAGCTGGATAGATGACTTCAATCGCCAATTAGAAAACGATAAAATACGAAAACAACAGGACGGGATTGGCAATCTTGAAATGATGGCTCAGGACGAAATGGCAGCGGCACAATCAGAAAAGGATGCGGAAATGAAAGAAGTGTATGATTATCTGGAATATATGACTGCCAGAGATCAAGCCTATTTAGCTTCGCTTGAGCCAACAGCAGAAGCACAGCCAGAAGCAGAATCACAACCTGAAGCAGAATCACAGGATATGCCTGATAACGCTTAGAGTGTGCCAGCTATATAACGACACTCAGTTAATTCTGGATATTCTTCACAAAACGATTTCACATCAAGCGGTCGGCGAGGCTGACCACCTGGATTACCGATTTGAGTGTTATAATTTGACGGACTAATACTGCTTGACGCTTCAAACTGCTCTCTATCGTATCTATGTTGTATATTTAAATTACTGTCTATCACAGATAAACTCCTATCATTTTCTATTCTATTAAATAGTTCCCGAGAGATAAAATGGTCTATTGAATGATGCGTGACGTCCATACTCTTTACATAATCTTTATTATCAATAATATTAACGTTCTCTCCTCGGGCTCCTTTATAACCCCACGAAACTATGTCATTTGATGTAGCATATATATTTTTAGTCCCTTCATTTGAGGGATTAACAGGAAGCGAAGCCAATTTTAATCCTGACTTCATATCCTTAAACTCATCACCTCCCTTCGCTCCGCCAAAATCGTCTCTATTCATCTGTCTATCGGCTAATTGGCGTTGTTGTCTTGTCGGTGACTGCTGTGTTTGAAATCTATTGGCATCGCCATGATAAGAATTTTTACCCATTGTAGCACTATAAAATAATTCTAAACCAACAGGAATAGCGAGAGAAGTCATCGCCTGCGTGGCGAACGAACCACCCATACCGCCTACAGACCCAGCAGCCATAACAGCAGAAGACGATAAAGCATCATAAACATTGGGATTATAAACCAATCTCTCTATCATTTGTGCAATGGTATATTCTTGAGGAATAATTTTAGGCTCAAACTCAATTCTTGAGAAAGGATTTTCCATATGTTTAAATAATCTTTGGTTGCCAGACGCATAAAGTCCCCACTCACTTTGGGGCATATTCATCATCATATCGTTATACAGCTCTATTTTATCTATCTTTGGAAGAGCACTCGAGAGAAACACACTGTATAATTTTTGCCTAAAACTGGTTGCATCGCCAGGATTAAAAGCTGTATATTTTATATCATTATGTTTGCCGAGGTCAATCGCCTTCCGCCCTCCTCGTGAGTGACCGACCAGCTCAATTGTTTTATTGGGAAATATGACTTCTAATTCTTCTATTTTTTTTTGTTCTCTGTTAAGAATTGATTTATATAATCCTTTTGACGTTTCCATATCAAAACCCTGAGGATTTAGAACGTCGCCCGCAACAATGTTAAATCCTATTTGTAAATCTCTCAACGAACCAGGGTCAAGCCCTCTCATACTAATAATAACTTTATCACCGTCTATAAAAACCATTGAATCATCGTCGCTATATTCATTCACGACCGAAACGCCTTTGGGAAGATACTTTGAGTAGTTTTGTTTTTTGTAGAACAAATAGTGAAGTTTGACGAGGTCTGCTAATTCTTCCATTATAATATAGTTGTATAGTATAAAATGAGCGATTTCCCATTTAGCATTCCCAGAACGGTTGTCGCACAAACTCCTCCTTTTAGTTATAAACAGACGGACGATATTGCTACAATTTCGGTTAGTAAATGGGAGAACGCCACTGGCGGCGACGAGGAGAAGATAACGCAATTATCAGGATTATTGATAACACCCACTTCAGCGTCTCAAAAAGTGCTTCTTCAGTTACATCTTTTTGGTGAATGGGCTATCAACCCTTATCACTGTAGTGTATCATTTAAACGTATTGTTGACGGCGTTGAAACTTGGTTAGACCCACGAGCCTCTAGCAGCATCGGTGATAGAAAACCGTGTAATGCTGTGTTCGCAATAACAATCGCCCAAAACATCACATCAACACCAGAAACGTTAAATACAACACTTGTTGATGAGCCAAACACAACAAAAGAAGTCACATATGAGGTATATTTATTACAAACAAGCGTGCCCTCCGCAAACTTTCATTTAAATAGCACCGTAGATACTATTGATGACGTTAATCGCGAACGAGGAATTAGCACATTCACCGCAGAATGTAAAGGTTGAAAATAAATAATATCCTTATTATAGTATAATATGAGCGATTTCCCATTTAGCATTCCCAGAAGAGGAGATGGCGACTCAACCAAAATAGAAAATGGAACCAGTAAAATGGAAATAGCATCGGAAAATGGTGCTTGTGTATTCACGCCAGCGGGTCTTACCGCCAAGACAACAACGTTTGCTGCTAACGGCGACATACACACAACAGGTAATGTAGGGATTGGGACGAGCAGCCCCCAATACGAACTTGACGTTAATTCTGGTAGTGATGTAATGCTTCGGCTTATGCCCAGCGCCAGCAGCTCAGGGAAATTGATTCTTGGACGAACAGGAACTACTGATATACGCTCATCTGCTATAGAAGTTTATAACGCCACAGGTGCCGAAAATAACTATATGAAGTTTTTAGTTCACAATGGAAGTGGAGTTTCGCCATTTGAAACTCGCAAAGACGTTATGACGCTACTTGGTAATGGCAATGTGGAAATAACTAATAACGTTTCTGTAGGCAATTATATAAGACCCCTGGGACAGAATTATTTAAGATTTAACACAGGAGGAGAATCAGGAGATGATGGAAAACATTATTGGTATTTCAATTGGTATAGCAATCCAAGCGCTGAAGTTAATTTTAAAAATTTATCAGGCGATAATAATTGTGTAATAAGAGCACGAGCATATTCAAATATAAGTGATGATAGAACTAAATTAAACGAAACCCCGATTGAGAATGCGATGTATACATTAAAAAAACTCAACCCTGTAACATATGATTACTACGGGAATTTGGATTGTAGCGGTGTGGGTGAGTTTTCCGCTGGTTTAGTCGCCCAAGAAGTATGGTATAATTGCCCCGAACTTCGTTTTATAATATCAACGGCGAGTGATGTTTCATTAAACCACGCTGATATATCTAACGATGACTGGGGAACAGATGCCGCAGGAGTTAATTACACCGAAATAATGCCCTATATGATAAAGGCAATTCAAGACCAACAAACAACAATAGAAAAACTGGAAGAACGATTAGCGGCTCTTGAAAATAAATAATATATCTACTATTTATAATGAGTTTCACGAAGTTAAGCATTGAAAAAGTTCTTGCTGATTTTGGACACGTCGGGCAAGTTCGCCATCTGGGAGACACAATGGACGGCGACGAAGTGTTTGATTCGCTCACCCTATTTGGTGTCACTGTTAAAATAGACAAGGATGAGCTAATTAATATGTTAAAGGCGAAAGAGCCTCCAGCCGATGAGTGGCGTGGCGTGGAAATTGAGGAGAAAGGTTTTGAGCCCGAGGTTGAGGTTGAGGAGGAACCTGTCGAGGCAGAATAAGTATTTAATCGTTTAGTAAAAGTATTTAAATAAAATGACATGTATGATATATTATGGATATAGATTGGTTGTATGGAACGATTAACGATAAAAAATTAAGAATAAATAAAAATGACAGTTTAGATTTATATTCTTGGAGAGACTGTAAAATAAAAGACAATTACTGGCATAAAATGAAACCAACGTTGGACACCAACAAAAATGGTTATTCTACCTATAGAATTGGTGTAAATAAAAAGGTTTTTGTTTTGTCCAGAGTTGTATATAAACTGCACAATCCTGATTGGGATATTACAAACTATTCAATTAATAATTTTATTGACCACATAAATGGCGATCCTTCCGACAATAAAATTGAAAACTTAAGAGTTGTTACCGACCAACAAAATAAATGGAACACGCGAGCAAAAGGCTATTCTTGGAATAATGTTAACAACAAGTGGCAAGCACAAATCCGCACAAATAAAATTTTGGAAACAATTGGTTATTATAGCGACGAGGAAGACGCTCATTGTGCGTATCTCTATGCCAAAGAATCTCTACATCAAATTAAAGTTTAATTAAATGTTTAATTAAAGTTTAATGTTCTAAATTTATACAACAGTTGCTGGTTGAGGTGTTTGTGTGCTTTCTCGGGAAAATCGAGCCGCATTTTCTCTGGTCATCGGAGGCGGAGCTTCCACATCTTCTCTCTGATGAAGATCTACAGGTGCATTCGCAGCGTCCACCAACCGTTGCTCTCTGTTCCGATGGTGTCGCTCGTGTTGATCGAACCTATTCGATACCACATCAACGGCCATGATCCCTCCCGCCGCCAATGCCACTATGCCACCTAATGTTATTATCACTCCATGTCTGTCTAAAAAACTCAGGTTTGGTTCAGTCGAAGTTCGGTTCGTAGGATTTAGCGTAGGGCTTGGTGTAGGTTGGTTACGAAATGGCGAGATTTCTCCTGAGGACGCTGGTGCCGATGCTGAAATGGCATCTCGTTTTGCTCCTCTATTTCTCAATGGAGGCGCTTCTACTATTTGTTCTTCTGACATTATAATATACAACTATATTATTAATAATCATTTTCATCTTCATCTTCACATTTATTTTCGCACTCGTCGCATAAACATTCACTTAATTTATACAACAGTTACTACTGGTTGAGGTGTTTGAGCGCTTTCTTGGGCAAATCGAGCCGCATTTTCTTGCCCCAGATTTCGTCCGCTCATGCGCGCGCTCTCTTCACCACGCGAAAGGAACTCTGCTCCTGTCATACGCTCTTCCATAATCTCACGACCCATTTGACGCTGGACATTACGATCCCCCAGATAGAGGGCCCTCCCCATCGCCACCCCCATCGCCGCCACACTACCCATCATTATCACCTGACCATGTTTGTCTAAAAAACTGATGTTTGGTTCTGTCGAAGTTCGGTTCGTAGGATTTAGCGTAGGACTCGGTGTAGGTTGGTTACGAGATGGCGAGATTTCTTCTGAGGACGCTGGTGCCGATGCTGAAATGGCATCTCGTTTTGCTCCTATATTTCTTAGCGGCAGTGCTTCTTCTTGTTCTGACATTATAATATACAACTATATTATTAATAATCATTTTCATCTTCATCTTCACATTTATTTTCGCACTCGTCGCATAAACATTCACTTAATTTTGTTTCGAAACTCATGCAGCTAAACCAATACTCGCTATGGAATAATTCGTGGTTCATATTATATATGTGATCGGTTATACCACAGCGTGAGCATGGGATTTTTCTACACTCACATGAATCTATTGTTATATAACAATCACACGCATTACATCGTTGTTCTTCTTGATCTTCTTCTCTCCGTTTATCTTTTTTAATCTTCTTTTTTTTTGGCATATAATTATAATTATATTAAGTTTGTTATTTCAATTTTATAATTTAATAATACTATAATATAATGAAACCATCTATTAAAAAAATTAAGGAATTCAAAAAAGTTCCTGACACGAGTATCACAAATGAATATGCCACATCAGAGAACAGTATGAAAGCTCCTTGTTTAACTTTAGTAATCGGAACTCGTAATACAGGCAAGTCCTACACGACTGCAAAGATACTTCATCAGGCGATGGACGACAAATTATACGATAGATTTTTTATGATAACGCCCACATACGATAGTAATAAAAAATATTGGGAATTTTTAGATTTAGATGAGAACGACGTTTTATATCCAACAAGAGATTCAATTGATATTGTTATTGCTGAGTTGGAAGCGGAGAGAGATGAGTGGAGTGAATATATGATGAGCAAAAAATTATACCAAGATTTTAAAGATAAAACAAAAAATGCGACATCGATACATTCTATGGACTTGCTTGATTTAAATACTTTTATTGATTTGGGATATTTGGATGCAGACGGAAACCCAACAGATGTCCCCCCACCAATGTGGAAGCGTGATATTGAACGTCCGTGTCAAAGTTGCCTCATTTGTGATGATATACTTGGCTCGAGCGCGCTCGGAAATGCGCCTGGTTTAACAAAGCTGGCCATTATGAACAGACACATAGCGCCCTTACACGAGCCGTTTGGAGCTCGAGCAGCACTCGGTGTTAGTTGCTTTTTCCTTTCGCAAACTTACTCTGGTGGCGGAGGCGGTAATCACGGCGGGGTTCCAAGAGGACTACGTGAAAATGCTACCCATTTAATATTTTTCCAAAACAAGTCAGAGAATGTTTTTAAAAAGATCCTTGAAGAGTTGGGTGGCGCGATCCCCGAAGAAGAATTGAAAGAAGCTTATAAGCATGCGATAAAAGAACGTCACGATAATTTAACAGTTGACCTATTTCCAAAATGTGGCACCAAAAGGTATAGAAGAAATTTAAATGAATTTATTATTTTCCCAGACGCGAAAAAAGACTGTCAGTGTAAAAAGAAAAAATAAATATATAAATTGATTTATGATATTTGATTATAATTATTATTATTATGGAGTGGTTATATCTTGAATTAAATAATAAAAAATTAAGGATTAATAAAAATGATAGTCTGGATATTTATTATTGGAGAGAATATAAAACCAAACCTGATGATTGGTATAAAATAAAAATAACAATAGATACCAAAAAATCTGGTTATAAATGTTGTAGATTTACAATTAATAAAAATTATTATGGTCTCTCAAGAATAATTTATAAAGCTCATAATAAAGATTGGGAAATTGATAATAGTAGTATGAATAACTTTATAGACCATATAAATAGAGACTCAACAGATAATCGTATTGAAAACCTACGAATTCTAACACATCAACAAAATTGTTTTAATAGAACTGTCAAAGGTTATTATTGGAATAAGAAAGAAAATAAATGGCACGCACAAATAAGCTTTAATGGTAAAGTGAAATATCTCGGTTATTTTGACAACGAAGAAGATGCCGCAATAGCATATTTAAACGCAAAAGAAATTTATCACAAAATGTAATTCGTTGTTATTTAATTAAAATAATAAGTATTTTAATTAAATGAACTTGTGTTTTGATACAGAAAATAATATTGAGTGTAAAAAGTGTTTGAATAATTTATTACATATAAAAAATATTGAAGTAGAAAATAATCAAAATGGTATTGACAGTGTTATTATTAATATCATTTGTATAACGTGCAATGAACAAATACATAGTTTAAAATTAAATAATAATAATAATATAAATGTGAGCTGGATTAAAGAGCAGGACCTGTATGTAAAAGCGATTAAAAATTTATTTAATACTTAGGATTTGACATAAATGATATGCGAGGCGCAGCCACCCCACCCAGTCTCGAATTACCACTGCTATATTGGAATTTCTCTCCTTTGGGTTTCCTTAATGCTCTCGCTTTTGCGACTAAATTACGAGCGTTTGCCATTTGGGCGTTCAATTGATCTTGTGGCATTAAACCTAATTCTTCTTCCATCGAAATGGGATTGGCTTTTGGTGTTGCGGTTTTAAAAGGCGTGGTCGTGCCCTTGCCACCACTCGCGACGGTAATATCGTTTTGAGCTTTTGGTTTATCGACAATCACAAGTCTTTTTCTTTTAATCGGTTTCTTTTTTAGAGGTTTCTTTCTATCTTTCTCTCTAAGTTGTTTTCCCTTGCCATCAACACAATTTGTATAATTTCCTCCGTTTTTTTTTTGCCTGGTATAACATTTTATTGCCATTATGTTATATAATAATATTAAAATTATAAAAAGCAATTCAATTTTATAATATTATTAATATATCATAATGCCTATAAAAATGTCAAAATCTAATAATCCTAAAAAGAAGTATATGATAACTGGAACAAAAAAAGATGGATCGAAAATTACGCGTCATTTTGGTGCCGCTGGCATGAGAGATAGAACGAAAATATCAAACCCTGAGGAAAGGAAGAAAGCAACAAAAAATTATAAGAGTCGCCATCAGGGTGATAATCTAAACGACCCATATAGTGCGGGGTCGTTGTCATATTATGTGCTTTGGTCAGGAGACACTATTGCCGCAGGTAAGAGAGCTTATAAAAATAAATTTGGTATCAGTTTATAATAATAGAGAGAAACATATATCTGTTGTTTTTTTAAAAAATATCTTAAACCCTACTAAAAAACAAGAATTCTAAAAGGTAACAAAGAAAATCTCGAACTAAATGGTATATCTCAACTGCCTTCAAAAAAAAGTGTTTTATATAGGTGTTTCAGTATTTTTATTTATTCTCTCCAAATATTTCTGTCAAAACTAATAATATTTTCCTTATCGTATTCAAACTGCACTATAATTGACATACCATACCACTTCCAAACCTTACACATATGAATTTTCGTCAAACCATAATTTCCTTTGTTAAGCATTTCAATACGACGTGCCGTTAAATTATTAATTCCAATTAAATAATTTATTGTGGATGGTTTTAATTCAATACTTTTCTGTATCACTTTGTCGAGCATCGAATAAGGTGGATTACTGCATATTACATCAATATCTTTATCAAATTCAAAGAAATCTTTACCGTCTAAAATCTCTGACCATTCTTTTTCACACTCTGACGGGAACTGGTTATAATAACTACCAGAGTTTTTAAATGGGTCATACCATACAAAATTTTCTTGATAATCAACCATATCAATTGCTTTTTTAGCCAGCTCAAGCGGTGTTATAAATACGTCATTGGCGTTATCTCTTTTTTTTATCTGGTGCGATGATGATGAGCTCATTATATACTATTTTATACATATAATTTATGCCGCACAATCGCAATCAATTTTAGAGCAAATAAAAAATAGTTAATATTAATTTTTATTTATTCTTTTTTTATAACCTCGTCGACAACATCTCCCTTATATTTCTTACCAATCTTTAGTTTTTTTATACTTTCCTCTGCCAGTGCTTCTATCTCCTCAATAATTTTTTTCATTTTAATATTATGTAGTTTTCTAATCTCATTGAGAGAAGCACATCTAACAAGCTCCTCGAGATAGTCAGAAGTTTCTGACATTACATTTTTTCCCATAAACTTTCTTTTAATAAATACCATATTGGAAAATTCTTCAATACAGCGGAATGCCTGAGCGTCAATCATATTACTCCTCATCTTATAACATAACACTATGTTATAAATTGCGTTTCAATTTAGTGAATAATTATTTAAACTTGACTCTTTCTTGCGATTCTAAATGCACCATCATCTGTTTTGGAAAGCTTCCACCAGATTTCTGGCGTGAACGCGTCTAAAATATCACCTTCACCAAACTCCTTTTTAATTGCCAGATATTTATATTGATAATCTTTTACCAAGATACAAATCCTGTCAATGTTGATTTTACCGTCCAATAGCTTTCGTGTTATTTCATTTGACCTCGACATCAAGGTTTTATCTTTAAGATTGGTTTTAATATTTTTAATAGATGCCATTATGTTTGTTTTTATGATATAATTATGAGAGCAAAAAGCGTTTCAATTTAGTGATTAAATAAAAAAAAGAGTGATGATGATAATGAAAACAAAATAGATTGATATTTCTCTCCCTTTTAAAAACTGAAAGCAAATAATATAATAATAATAATAATAATAAGTAAGTAAGTAGTCTGTAATTTTCCTACTTACTTATATAAAATATTTATATGCGAGGTGGCCTACACAACGCCGCCGCCAAAAAGCATTTCAATTTAGCAAAAAACACTTTAAGACCATTATGCTCTCATAATTAATCACTTTATTATTATTAAGACACCTTTAGAATGCTTTTATAAATAGA
>Ga0209199_1001857_pt1 | contig 23999 bp, 23 predicted proteins | sample COGITO_mtgs_1105_7_FD_184805 | JGI IMG/M metagenome (GOLD analysis project Ga0209199, IMG submission 184805) | Pelagic marine microbial communities from North Sea - COGITO_mtgs_110523 (SPAdes) (version 2) | ecosystem: Environmental > Aquatic > Marine > Epipelagic ...
GATTTGAGTAAAAATAGAATTCAAAATTTATCTGTCTATAGAAATGATTTCAAACTTAATAGTTCCATTTGGAACCATTACTTCAGCAACTTCTCCTACTTTTTTACCTAAAAGGCCTTTTCCAATAGGTGAGCTAACAGAAATTTTACCTGATTTTAAATCAGCCTCACTTTCTGCAACTAAAGTATAATGTAATTGCATTTGATTATTTAAATTCTTGATTTTTACTTTAGAAAGGACCAATACCTTGGAAAGATCAAGTTGAGACTCGTCAATTACCCTTGCACTAGACAAAACCTCTTCTAGCTTGGATATTTTCATCTCTAACATACCTTGTGCTTCCTTTGCAGCATCGTATTCAGCATTTTCACTTAAATCTCCTTTATCTCTAGCTTCACCAATTGCATTAGAAGCTTTAGGACGTTCAATATCTTTTAATTGATTTAATTCGTCTTTAAGTTTTTTTAAACCCTCTTTTGTATAGTAAGAAACATCACTCATAATCATTATTTTAAAACAAAAAATCCCTAATTATATGGGGATATATAACAAATATACAAAATTATTAAATCTATCATTTTTTGATTAATTTCATAGATTAATGAGTAATATAAAAAGTTTATTAATTTTTTCATTGATTCTGATTACATCATGCTCAAAAAATGAAATAAACAAAAATCCTTATCTACAAAATATAAGTTTTGAAAAGACTATAAACCTTAATTTGCCTCAGTACGATAACTTAAATTACAACGGAGGATCAGTTTATTTAAGTTCTGGCGGAATAAAAGGGCTAATCTTATTCAATTTTAGCAATCAAATATTTGCTTGGGAAGCTAGCTGTCCTAATCAATACCCTACATCATGTTCAAAAATGATAATTAATGGAGTTCAATCAAAATGTAATTGTGAAAACTATGAATATAGCCTAGCGACTGGACAATTACTTTCAAAATCAGAAAAAAATTCCTATCCAATGAAATTATATTTTTCTGAAAAAAATGGTAATTCAGTGCGAATATCGAACTGAATTACCAAATTAAATTAGCAAATAATATTAAAATTTATAGTTTAGACCAAAAGAGATGTTTCTTCCCATTTCATGGATACCCATCTTTTTAAATCTTGACAAATGATCAAAGTATTCCGTATCTAATAAGTTATTAATAGACCAGACAAAACCTAAATTATTGTTAGTTAGGTTAAATTCATGACTTCCTGAAAGATTCATCAGTAAATATGAATCTGTTGCAGTTTCAAACTGTCCAACATTATTTTGTTTTCCTTTAGAAATAATACTAATCTTATAATTATTATTATTAAAATCTAAATTAAAAGCATGTTTAAAAGTAAAAGGTGATATAAATGGTAAGTAGCCACCCTCAGATTTTTCACCTGAAACATACTCTAACGATGTTTTGTAAGAAAGCCAATCTAATGAAGTAGATTTAGAAAAATAAAGTTCACCACCCATTAAAGATGCATCAGTTTGAGCGTAATTATAAACTGGCATAGAATTAATTGTTTGTCCTGAAGGTTCTAAATAGATATAATCTTGAATTGAGTTATAAAAAACATCTAAACCAAAACTTGAGTCTAAATCAAAAGCAGAAATAGAAATATCCGTTTGAAAGTTTTTTTCTTCAATTAAATTACTGTCTCCAATTTCATATTGAGCAGTACCGTGATGAACTCCATCAGAAAATAACTCTGAAAGATTAGGTGCTCTATAACCATTTGAAAAATTAAGTCTAAAAATTTTATTTTCAGAAAAATCTCTTTTAAATCCTAAAGATGATGTGAAACTATTATAATTCTTATCAAAACTTGAAGTTGTTATTTTTCTATTATCAGTTCTAAGACCAATTAAAACATCCCATTTTGAAGTATGTATATGAGACATAGCATATACACCAAAGTCTTTTTTATCAGCATTTGGTATTAATTCTTCCTCTCCATGATTAGTATTAGTTTGAGATAAAACATTAGCTCCAAAGATTAATTCTAATTTTTCAGTTTTTGGAAAAATATATTTAAGATCAAAAGTTGTTGTCTCTAAATCCATATTTAACGCAGGACCCTCTCCATGTTCGTCGTGATCATCATGGTCATCATCATGATCGTCGTCATGATCGTCATCATCATCATCATCACCATGATCGTCGTCATGATCGTCATGTCCTTCCTCTTCGTGTTCACCAAACTCCTTTCTCTTGTTAGAACTAAATCCTAAAGTAAATTCAATCTCAGATTTATTATTAAAAAGAAGTCTGTTTTTCCAAGAAATCATAGTATTTGTAAGGTCTTGATAACTTTTTTCTTCTTCATGCTCATCGTGATCGTCATCATCATGATCATCATCATCATGATCGTCGTCATCGTCGTCGTCATGATCATCATCGTCATCATGATCGTCATGATCGTCATGATCTTCCTCACCGTGTGGAATCCCAATTTCAGAATCATTAATATTGACTCTTAGATCTGAAATAAAATTATCTGACGTGTAACCTAACCCAAATTTTAAATCACTATTTTTAAAATAAGTGTTTTCTACTTCTCCATCAGGAGTGTTAAAATCCTTATTATCTACAAGACTGGCTTGAACCAAGTAAGATAATTTATTTAAACCTCCTTTAATTCCTAAGTTAGTTGTAAGACCTTGATAATTTGAATTATAAATAGTTCCTAGCTCTATTTCAGTTCCCTCTCCAGTATAATATGAATCTGGATTTACGTAAACTACTCCACCAATGGCGTCACTTCCATACAAAACAGACATTGGGCCTTTAATTACCTCAACTGATCCAACTCCAAAACCTGAAATTTCCATGCCATGTTCAGCTCCCCATTGCTGGTTTTCTACTCTCATGAATTGATTAAAGACAGTAATACGGTTAGAGGACAAGCCTCTAATTACTGGTTTTGATATACCAGGACCTGTTGAAATTATAGATATTCCTGGAATTTCTTGAACAGCATCAGAGAAATTTAATCTTTTAATGTAGTTCAAATTATTTAAGTTTAATTTTTTTACATTAAGAACATTGTTTTTTACAGACTCTTTAAAAGGGGTAGACACTACTACCTCGTCAAGTTCAACAGAGATAATTGAATCATTTTCTTGAGAACTTTGAGCATTAATTTTATTTGCACTAATTATAAGCAATGCCATTAAGGCATATTTTGTGATATTTTTCATTTATTTTTTTATTTATTTTGATTGATTTGATTGATAAAATTTAGCAATCAACAGGTGGGCCCCTAGAATCAAAAGAATAAAAATAATTTGAAAAAGCAAAATAATTATAAGCTGTATCTTGCTTGTAAGCAGTTGGAAATTGATTAAATGAATAATGATAATCATCAGAACCAGATTCAATATCTAATCTGATAAAATCACATGTACAACAATCTATTTCAACTTCGTGAAAATGTAGATTTTGTTCAGAACACAAATCATGTTTTTCATACAAAAAATGATTTAAGCCAAAAAAAGAAGGTAGACTTAAAATTCCAATAAGAATAAAACTTATTATACTCTTCACGCGACAAAATTAATAAAATTTAGAATTTAACAGTCAATCCTAATAAGAAATTTCTTTTAGCCTGTGGATAGTATCCAGCTCCATCCAAAGTTTTAACCTGTCCAGGGTTAGACCAATTGTCTTCATAAGTGTAATAATATCCATTTGAAACATATTCTTTATCAAATATATTATTGACTAATCCAGTAATTATAATTTGATCAAAAACTTGATTTGAATTTATATTGAAGCTAAAGTTTAAATTATTTACAAAATAACTATCCAGAACTGAATTAACTGCATCTGTGTTTGCCATAAACTGTTTTCCAACATATTTTGTAAGAAAACTAATCATTAGGTTATCATTTGGAGAATATACAATTGAATTTGAAGTAATAATTTCAGGTGAAAAAGATATATTAGTTTTTCCAAAATCAAATATTTTTCCATCAACTTTTGATAAAACTTGTTGATTTTTATTGGAACTTAATGTAAGATTTGTTTTTATTAAAAAATCTTCTGAAAGTTTCATACTGGCTTCTGTCTCAATACCCATTCTATAACTTGATCCACTGTTAGTTCGAATTGGAGTTCCTACATCGTCGAGTTCTCCAGTAAGAATTAATTGTTCGTTGTAAAGCATGTAGTACGTATTTAGATTTAATCTTAAACCATTATTTCTAAAACGCCACCCTAATTCGAAATCATTTAGTTGCTCTGGCTTAATATTTATATTGCTTTCATAATCACTACGACTTGGCTCTCTGTTTGCTCTTGAATAAGAACCATAAAACATTGAAGCTGGGCTAAGTGTTAATGATAAACCAAATTTTGGATTAAAAAAACTGTAAGATTGATCGATCAACATATTAACCAAATCTGATGTTATTCCAGATGTTTTATAATTTAGATTTCTAAGTTGAAGATCTCCATAAAATTCTAATTTATTACTTAATAAATAAGAAGCCTTAGCAAAAACGCTGAAGTCGGTTTTTTTGCCATTCCCGTTGTAATATCTATCCCTTACTGAACTGTTTTCATTAAAGTTTCTCGCCCAAATTACCTCTCCATAGTGATCGCCACTGTAGGTGCTGAAAGAGCTGTTAAACGTCAAGTTAAGCTTGCGGGTTTTATAATTTGCTGATGCATTCAAAACATAGAAATTATTATCTAACCATCGTCGTCTTATTAAATCTGTTGTTCCAGTTTTATTTCCTTGTTGATCAATATCTGAAACCACTATTCCACCATATGTTTCTATAGAGTCATCATCTCTAAATTGTTCAAAATACCCTCTACCATATGTATAATTAAGCCCTAAATTAGTTGACCATTTCTGATTCAATTTTTGATTCCAATGAAACTGATAATGATCTTGTTTATAATTATCTATCTCATTTTCATAAGTATATGGGTTTTGTCGTCTATTTTCTAAAAGTTGTTCTTTTGTAACTCCAAACCAAGACTGATAAGTTTTTTCATGACCTCCAAAGGTTAATGCTTTAATTAAAGTATTTCCTTTAATGTAAGCACCCTGAATAAAGTATGATTTTAAATCCGAATAAGCTCTATCAACATATCCGTCAGAATCAATTTTAGACAGCCTTCCTGAAAACTCAAACGAATCGCTTAATTTACCTGTACTAAATTTAACTGTATGTTTTAAAGTATTATAACTACCCACTGAGTTTGAAATTTCAGCATATGGATTATTAGAAATTGCATCAGTAAGTATATTAATACTAGCTCCAAATGCACCAGATCCGTTAGTAGACGTCCCTACTCCTCTTTGAACTTGAAGACTTTCAACTGAGGAAGTGAAATCTGGGAGATTTACCCAATATGTTCCATGTGATTCAGGATCGTTAAAAGGAATACCATTAATAGTAATATTAGTAGATTGTGCACTTACACCTCTAATTCTAATTCCGGTGTAACCAATACCTGCTCCAGCATCTGAAGTAGTTACTACGGAGGGCAAAAAATTTAATAAAACAGGTAAATCTTGACCTAAGTTTTTTGAAGATAACTCGGATTTTAGAATATTAGAATGCGTGATTGGACTTGAGTATTTGACTCTAACAGATTCTACGATAACTTCATCTAAGTTCTGTTTAGTGCCTTGAATAGAATCAGTTATTTTTTCTTGAGAAAACGAACTAAAAGTTATTATAAGTGATAAAAAGTATATTATATTTTTCATATTTAAATTGATGATAAAACAGGGATACACTTAGAGTAGATAACAATTTCCCTTTCCAAAATTACTTGGCAGGTTCATTGGGTATAATCTCAGCCGTAGCACCCCATTTAATTATTTTCAAATATATAATAAAAAGAAAAAAGAATTATTTTTTTTTTAATAATTTATCAATTTCTTTGGTTGCATTTCGCATTCTGTTATCAACATCTCCTGAAACTAAAACATAAGGCTTATCGTATTTAATCAAGGCTTTCTTAAATGCATTAAACATTTCTTCTCGTTTTTTAGGACGATCTCTTAAATCATCTTTTACCCAAGGAATGTCTATATCTGTAAGGATATACAAGTCGTATTTATTTTCAATTGCATGCTTTTCTAAAAGAGGATCACAAAATCCGTCATAGTAGGTTTCAGAATAAACTTTTGTTTCCAACAAGTCAGTATCACAAATTAATAACTTTGTAGTTTTTTGCGAATATTCATTTTCTAATTTAATTTGTCCAAATGCAATAGGCAGAAGGTCATCTAATTCACAAACTTTTTTTTCTTTATCCCACTTTTCTTGTAAATACTCTCTTGCAAACTCTTCTATCCACAACACATTATAATGTAAAGCAAGTGCTTTAGATAGTGTAGTTTTTCCCGATGATTCAGGTCCAAAAACAACTACTTTTAAGCAGTCTGATGTGATTTGTTTAAGATTTTTTTCCATGAATAATATCCTGCAATAGCAATAAATGTAAAAATTAAATATTGTAAACTAGTAAAAGTAAGCCCTTTGTAAAAATATAAGGGGATTGAAATTATATCTGCAATAATCCAAAAAATCCAATTTTCAATTTTTCTTTTAGCCATTAACCACATTCCAACAAAAAATATTGCAGTGGTTAAATTATCAATATAGGATGTAATAGTACCCCACTTATCAAAATAGACATAAACTAGATAAACAAACATTAATGATGAAAGAAAAATTAGTACTCCTATTTTCTTTTCATTTGAATTCATTCTTGTAATAGGAGTTACAGTATTATTTTCTTTTCTGGTCCAAATAAACCACCCATAAATACTCATAACAAAGTAATAGGCGTTTATCATCATGTCACCCAAAAGAACCCATTTGTAAAGAAGATATATAAAAATAGTCGTAGATATCATTCCAGTTGGAAAAACCAGGATATTATTATTTTTTGAGTACCAAACGCTCAATAAACCAAAGACTACAGCAATAATCTCTAAAACAATATCTTTAGTTTGATACTGAGAATATTGTTCAAATAATAAATCAAAAATTTCAGACATAAGATATTTTAGTCAATTAGTTTAGCAACACAACAAAGGTATTGTGAAAAATTATAAATTTCAATATTATAATTTTCTGTAATTTGATTATTAGAAATTGATACACTAGCCTTATTAAATTTCTTATTTATCGACGTTATTATTATATTTTTTTTAAAATCAATTGCTTTATGACCAAAGGCCTTGAACACAGCCTCTTTAATTGTCCAAACTTTAGTCACGTTTTCAACAGAACTTAATTTAATTAAATTCCAATCTGATTCAGAAATAAATTTTTTAGAAATATTTAGAATTTTAGGTCTCAATTTTTCAATATCAAGCCCCACTTTAACGTCAGAAACAATTACTCCACAATATTCAAAAGAATGACTAATTGAAATAAATTTATTATTAGAAAGATGTGGTTTACCATTCTTATCATAAAACAGACTGCCATTATTAACGTTGTGTAACTTTAATAGATTTTGCACTCCTAAAAACTGCTTTCTTTGACTTGAAGATTTAATAAGATCTAATTTAGATATAGAGCTCAAGGATAAATCTATATGATTATTTAATTCTATTTCTGTCTCCGATAATTTCCAAAGAAATAAATCAATTGGTATAAAATCATTAGGATTAGATAATGGCATAGTTAAAGGTATTAACTATATTCTATCTGACAATAAATAATAATTTGTTTATGCCTCGAATGGGACTATTGAAACGAAAGACTTATTATCTTTCTTTTTTCTAAATTGCACTATTCCATCAACTCTAGCATGAAGAGTATGATCTTTACTTACATAGACGTTATCACCTGGCTTGTGAGCAGTTCCTCTTTGACGTACAATAATATTTCCTGCAATAGCAGCTTGACCTCCAAAGATTTTAACACCAAGTCTTTTCGATTCTGATTCTCTACCGTTTTTAGAACTACCTACACCTTTTTTATGAGCCATTTTGAATAATTTTTATTACTTCTTAGTTACTGTTTTTTTTGTTGCAGGTTTTTTAGCTGCTACTTTTTTAGCTGCCGCTTTTTTTACAACAGGTTTTTTAGCGACTACTGCTTTTTTATCAGCTACTTTTTTAGCTGGAGCATCATCAGTCTTAGAAACTTCTGCCTTAGCTTTTGCTTTCACAGCTTTTTCTAAAATGTTTTCAACTACAATTTGAGTTAAAGCTTGTCTATGACCGTTTTTAACTTTGTATCCTTTTCTTCTTTTCTTTTTAAAAACGATTACTTTGTCGTCTTTAAGATGTTTAACAATTTTTGCTTCAACGCTAGCACCTTTGACAACTGGATTTCCAAGAACAACTTTGCCTGAATTATCCAACATCAAAATGTTATCAAAACTAATTTTTGATCCTTCTTTACCTTCAAGTCTATTTACATAAACTTTTTGATCTTTTTCAACTTTAAACTGTTGACCGGCTATTTCTACAACTGCGTACATAATGATATTTTTGTTAAAAAACGTGTGCAAATATACAAGGATTGAATGTATATAACAACTATTAACTGTAAAATATAAAAAACCTGAAAAAACAATAAATAATTGATAGTAAATTTTAAAACATTTATCAAGTAATCAGACTTCAATTATTTAGACTTTTTATTGGCTAAATAAACTCCAGTTAGTATAATTACAGTTGCAAGCAATTGATTTAAAGTAAATACTTCACCGTCTAATAAGCCCCAAAATAAAGCTACAATTGGCAAAGTGTAGGTAACCGAGGAAGCAAATACAGGAGAAGCAATTTGAACAAATTTATTAAATAAAATTTTCGCAAAAACTGTTCCAACTATTGATAATATTAGTAGACAAAATAGTGCAACCTTAACATCCTCATTATTAATATCTATCTGCTTATAATCAGAAATAAAAAATATCACAACAGCCAAAGGAAATATAAATATAAAATTTCCGACAGTAATAGCAACAGCGGAAACGTCTTGCAAATGCACTTTTAAAAGATTCACTTGAACAGCGTACAAAATAGAAGCAAATATTATAAAAAATACGTAAAGCAAGTTTTGATCAGGGTTAATAACCGAACCTTGATACATCAATAATACTGAACCAATTAACCCAATAATAACACCTGATATTTGTTTTTTGTCAATTTTAAAACGATAAAAGCCAACACCAATAATCAAAGTAGCAAGAGGAGTTAAAGAATTTAAAATAGCAGCTAAAGCACTATCAATTTCAGTTTGCGCATAAGCAAACAAGAATGGAGGAATAAAAGAAACTAGCCCCGTAATTAGAATCCACTTCCATTTATCTTTAGGAATAGATTTAAGACTAGAAAATCCTATTAAAAGTAATAATACTGTAGATATTACAGTTCTTAAACTTCCCACTTGAAGAGGACTTAAACCTATTAATGCTTTTTTAATTAAAATATAAGAACTTCCCCACACCAAAGAAAGAACGATTAAATAAATCCATTTTAAGTTTTTTTTATCCATCAAGAAAATTTATTTCCATTTAAAAGTTTGTATCATCTTTCTAATATCATTATTTAATAAATGAATTGATGGAAGTAGCGAATCATAATTAGGTTTAGAATCAAAATATAAAGAACCCGTCAAATAAATCGATATTGAATCTGTAATATAAAAACGTGTATTGGAGGGAGCATCACCAATAAATGAAAAATATTTTGCAAAAACTTTATTTTCTAAATCATTATACTCACTAACTTTAACAACAAAAGCATTTTTAGAGTTTTCATTAATTTTTTTTGAAAAATCTGAATCAATTAAGCTGAAATTATTTTGAATATTAATTTTACTTAAATAAAGTGTAGAATTCAAAGAACTGTTTTTGATTTTCATATTACAATTTTCTAAATCGATTTCATTATTAGAATTTATAAAAAATGAATATCCACAGTTAGTGATGTAATTAACATAACTTGGAACAGAAAGTTCATTATAAAAAAAAGCTTTTGGTTTTGGAATTATTGTGTGATTTGAACAGCTAAAAAGAAAAAGAAATAAAAAAAATATATGTTTCATTATTTTTTAATTACAACCATAATACTCTTAATTCTTTTTCTATTAACTTCAACTATCTTAAATTCAATTCCTTTGAGTTTAAGCTTAAAATTCTTTTTAGGGAAAAATCCGATTTGTTCAAGTAAAAAACCACCCAATGTCTCTGAATCACCTTTTATTTTTTCAAAGATTTTATTATCCTTGATTTTTAAAATTCTATACAAATCAGTAAGATTCACTTTGCCTTCAAAAACAAAAGTATTATTATCAATTTTATTGTACACAATATCATCTTGATTGAATTCATCGTTTATTTCTCCAACAATTTCTTCAACAATATCATTTAATGTAATAATTCCTGAATTTCCTCCATATTCATCAACCACAATAGCCATATGATTTTTTAATTTTTGAAATTCCTTCAATAAATCATCCAGCTTTTTATTTTCAGGTATAAAATAAGGTTCTCTAATCAAAGTTGTCCAATCAAAGTTTTTTTGATTTAAATAAGGAAATAAATCTTTTAAATAGATAACACCCGTAACATTATCAATTGTTTCATCAAATACCGGAATTCTTGAATATCTATTTTCCCTTACTTGTTTTATAAGATCAGTGTAAGACATTGTTTTAGAAACAGAAAAAACATCAATTCTAGGCTTCATGACCTGTTTAACTTCTATACTTCCAAAAGAAATAATGCCTTTAAAAATCTTTTTTTCTTCACTAGATGTTTCGCTTTTATCTGTTAAATTAAATGCATCAGAAAGCTTGTCAACAGATAAATTAGGCTTTTTAAATACTAATTTGTCTTGTATGAACTTAGTCATTTTACTCATTGGAATAGTAATGAAGAAAAATAAATACTTGTCTAAAATCTGAACTGGAAAAGCCATTTTTTTTGAAAATGAAATGGGTTTTCTATTAGCATAAACTTTTGGAAGAATCTCCCCAAATAACAATATTAAAGCTGTAATAAACCCAACTTCTAGAACAAAGTTTAACCAGTCCGGCAAAGAGTTAAAATCAAACAATTGACCAAAAGAGGCTAGCAATAAAACAATAGAAATATTTATAAAATTATTAGAAACAAGCAATGTTGCCAACAATCTCCTAGGATTAGCTCTCAAAAGTGCAATTAGCTTAAGGTTCCTAGCATTTGAACTAGATATTTTTTTTAAATCTGTTTTAGAAAGAGAAAAAAACGCAACTTCAGATCCTGAAATTAGTGCTGAACATATTAACAGAACAATTATTAATAATATTTTGATTATGTCTGGATATACATCTATTAACAAAAAAGAATTGACCAAATTATATAAGATTATTTAAAAGGGTAAATCATCGGAATCATTTTCTGAAACTGATGGATTTGGTGCAGGAGCAATTGGCTCGCCTGAGGAAGAAGACGATTCATTTATATCAGATTTATTTGACAGGAAATTAAATTCATTAACATGAATTTCAGTGGAATACCTCTGAACACCATCTTCAGATTGCCATTTTCGTGTCTTTATCTTTCCTTCTACATAAATTTTATCTCCTTTACTTAAATACTTTTCGCATACTTCTGCAGCTTTATTTCTAACTACAACATTATGCCACTCTGTATTAGAAACTTTTTCACCAGTTGTTTTGTTAGTGTAGTTTTCGTTTGTAGCGATTGGAAATCTCCCAATACAACCTCCTCCATCAAAATGATGCATTTTGACTTCATCACCCAAATTTCCAATTAACATTACTTTATTCAATGATCCGCTCATATTTTTTTTATTAAACTCAAATATAGCAAATTACTTCAAGAATTTGTTCAATGTTTTAATAAATGAACCTAGGGGTTTTGGAAAAGGTAAATTTGAAAGCTCACTTATAGAAACACTGTTATCGTTTAATTTATTTACGTTATTAAACCAAAAATTTATTTTTAAATTTTGATGGGATAACTTATGATTTACTGTCTCAACAAGCTCTAAATCATTTATTTTAGAAATTGGAATTTTACTCAAATTCAAACACTCATTTAATAGGTGCTTATTTAAATTTACATCAGATTCAATCAGAGGAAATTGATATAAGTTTCGCCAAATATCTTTTTTTGTTCTTTCTTCAACCATTATTCTATTTTTTTTATCAATTATTATAAAATAATTTAAAAATCTAGATTTAGATTTAGAACTTTTCTTTTTTACTGGAAAATTAAAAACACTATTATTTTTTAACGAAAAACAAACTTTGTTATAAATACAAACATTACAATTAGGTGTTTTAGGCTTACAAACCAAAGCACCAAATTCCATGATAGCCTGATTAAAATCACTAGGATTATTTAAACAGATTAGTTTATTTAATAGATGTTTAAATTCCTTTAACGAGCTAGAGGTATTTATGACTGTACTTATACCAAATAATCTTGATATAAACCTATATACATTACCATCAACAACTGGATTTATTTCATCATTTGAAAAAGAACTTATTGCACTAGCAGAATAATCACCAATTCCAGGAAGTTTTATAAGTTCGCTGTAGGTTTTAGGAAACTTGGACTTAAAATTATCAACAACTAATTTTGAGGTTTTATGTAAATTTCTTGCTCTACTGTAATAACCAAGACCTTCCCAGTTTTTCAAAACTTCTTTCTCATTAGATTCAGAAAGAGACTTTACGTTTGGATACAGCTCTATGAATTTATTGTAATAAGGCAATCCTTGCTTAATTTGAGTCTGTTGAAGTATGATTTCAGACAGCCAAATCTTATAAGGATCTCTAGTGTTTCTCCAAGGCAAAGACCTCTTATTAACTGAATACCAGTTAATTAATTTAGTAGAAAAGTTCTTACTTATTTTATTTGACAAAATTAAATTTAAATTATTTAGAGATATTATTAGAACATTTTTAAAGATGAATTATAAATATTAATTTATATATTTGGCACCTTGAAAAGTAAACATAAATAAAATAAAAAATATGACCAAAGCTGAAATTGTTTCAAAAGTTTCCAATAACCTAGGTTTAGATAAAAACGAAGTTTTAGCAACAATTGAAAATTTAATGGAGGAAATAAAAAGCTCATTAAATGAAGGAGAGAATGTTTATTTAAGAGGATTCGGAAGTTTTATTGTTAAAAAAAGAGCCGAAAAAACTGGAAGAAATATTTCTAAAAATACAACCATAAGAATTCCTGAACATCACATACCAGCTTTTAAGCCTGCTAAAATTTTTGTTGAAGGAGTTAAGAAAAACAATTAAAAATATATATTATGCCAAGTGGTAAGAAAAGAAAAAGACATAAAGTAGCTACACACAAGCGAAAGAAAAGAAGTCGTGCTAACAGGCACAAAAAAAAGTAATTTAGATACTTAACTGATACAACGTTCTTTGAAATGAATTAAGTTTAGTGACAATCAGCACAAGCTTATTTCCAAGTAATTAAAATCCTGTGAATAAAGTATAACCCGTTCGCTATATAGCGGACATAAAATCAATATTGTGAGTAAAGAAATAATAATACGTTCAAATTCCACAGCTGTTGATTTTGCACTACTTAAAGACGGTAAATTAATTGAACTTCATAAACAAAACGATGGTAATAAATTTAATGTTGGAGATATTTTTTTAGCCAAAACTAAAAAAACAATTTCAGGTCTAAACGCTGCATTTGTAAATGTGGGTTATGAAAAAGATGCATTCTTGCATTATCATGATTTAGGACCAAAAATATTATCATTAATTAAGTTCATTAAAGGTGTAAGCACAGGTAAAATAAAAAAATTTTCACTAGAAAAATTTCCTTTCGAATCAGAAATTGATAAAGAAGGAAGTATTTCGGACGTTATAAGTCCAAATCAAACTGTTTTAGTTCAAATAATAAAAGAACCAATCTCAACTAAAGGCCCAAGAATAAGTTCAGAATTATCTTTTGCTGGTCGTTATTTAGTATTAGTTCCTTTCTCTAATAGAATTTCTATTTCTCAAAAAATTGAAAGTAGAGAAGAAAAAAGCAGATTAAAAAGACTTGTACAAAGCATTAAACCAAAAGGATTCGGAGTTATAGTAAGAACTGTAGCTAAAGATCAAAAAGTTGCAGAATTAGACAACGATTTAAAAAATCTTTATAGTCGTTGGACCAACCTTTGTAAAAAAATTCAGGGAGCTGAAGTGCCTATAAAGGTGCAAAGCGAACTAAACCGATCCTCTTCAATTTTAAGAGATTATTTTAATGATACTTTTACTGGAATATACGTTAATCAAAAATCTATGTATTCTGAAATTAAAGATTATTTGAAGCAAATTGCTCCAAAAAAAGAATCAATAGTAAAACTTCATAAATCTCATAATCCAATTTTTGAAGAATATGGAATTGAACGCCAAATAAAAACAGCATTCGGAAGGACCGTTACCATGAGTAAAGGTGCCTACCTAATCATAGAACATACTGAGGCGTTACATGTTATTGATGTTAACAGTGGAAATCGATTGACAAAATCAAAAAATCAAGAAGACTCTGCCCTTGAAGTTAATTTAGTTGCAGCTACCGAAATAGCAAGACAATTAAGATTAAGAGATATGGGTGGAATTATTGTTATTGATTTCATAGATTTAATGACTCCAGAAAATAGAAAAACTCTTTTTGACCATTTCAAAAAAGAAATGGAATCTGACAGAGCTAAGCATAAAATTTTACCTCCAAGTAAAATTGGCTTAATTCAAATGACAAGACAAAGAGTTAGAGCAGAAATGGAGATTAAAACAATTGAGGCTAATCCAAATCAAAATGGAACAGTTGAAGCACCAATAGTTTTAATAGATAAAATTTATGATAAACTTGAAAAAGTTTTTTCAAGCAAAAAATACAATAACGTAAAGGTTTTTTTACATGTTCATCCATTTGTTGCAGCTTACTTAAAAAGCGAATATCCTTCACTAAGAATGAAGTGGTATTTAAAACACAAAAGATGGGTAACTGTTGTCCCAAGAGATGCCTACACCTATTTACATTTTAGATTCTTTAGTAAGGAAGGTAAAATCATAAATGCATAAAAAAGCGGCTAATTAGCCGCTTTTTTTTTGGCTAAAAATGAACTAATTTAAAAGAATGAAAAGTGGAAATTTTACAGTTAATGAAATAGAATTTAAACTAAAGCAATATTGCTCATATCAAGACAGATGTCATAATGAAGTTGAAAAAAAATTAAAAACATTTGATGTAATCTCTGAGGTTAAAGAACAAATAATTTCTAATTTAATTAGTGAAAATTATTTAAATGAAACTAGATTTTGTAAAAGTTTTGTTAGAGGAAAATTTAAAATTAAAAACTGGGGTAAAAGAAAAATCACCTTAGAACTAAAAAACAGAAAGGTTTCCAACTATAATTTAAAAGAAGGCTTAAAGGAAATTAACGAAATAGATTATTTAGATAAATTAGAAAATATATTTAATAAAAAATTAGCATCTTTAGACCACCTAAGCTTAATCAATAAAAAGAAAAAAATTCTCTCCTTCTTATTGTATAGAGGATGGGAAACAAATTTAATTTATGAAAAACTCAATCAAATTAAATAAACAAATTTTAATTTTAATAGTACTTTTTATATCCCTTCAAAGTTGTAAAAAGTCAGTAGACTTCATTGCATTTAACGGAAATATTTACACTGTAAATAGTGATTTTAATACAGCAAGTGCATTTGCTGTAAATGATGGGAAATTCGTTGATATTGGAAATGAGGAAATTCTTTCAAAATACAATACAAACCAGAAAATAGATCTTAATGGATCTACTGTTTTACCCGGTTTAATTGATGCTCATTGTCACTTTTATGGCCTTGGATTAAATCAGAGTATGATTGATTTGACTGGAACTAATTCATTTAATGAAATATTAGAAAAAATCTCAAATAAGGATAATAATATAATTAGGGGAAGAGGATGGGATCAAAACGATTGGAAAATCAAAGAGTTTCCTAATAAAGAAAAATTAGATTTAATTTATCCCAATACACCTGTCATATTAGAAAGAATTGATGGACATGCTTATTTAGTTAACCAGAAAGCCTTGGATATCGCAGGAATTGATATTAACACAAAATCAACTAATGGGACTCTATTGTCTAAAAAAGGAAAATTAACTGGAGTTCTCATCGATGGACCTATGTCTTTAATTGATATTTCATTTGGAGAAATTTCTTTAGATGATAAAATAAAAGCTTTAGTAAGCGCTCAAGAAATATGCTTTAAAAATGGTTTGACAACTGTTGACGATGCTGGACTTTCCAAAGATATCATCATGCTTATTGATAGCCTACAAAAAAAAGAGCTTTTAAAAATGAGAGTATATGCTATGATTAGTAATTCTGAAAATGATGTTAATTATTTCATAGAAAATGGACCTATTAAAACAAACTCACTAAATGTTAGATCAGTAAAAGTATATGGTGATGGAGCTCTTGGTTCAAGAGGAGCTACACTTAAAAAACCGTATTCTGATGATAAACATAATTATGGAAAACTTGTTACTAGCTATAAGGACATAAAAGATTTAGCAAATAAATTAGCAGAAGCTAATTTTCAGATGAATACCCACGCCATTGGAGATTCAACTATTAATCTTTTAATTGATACTTATTCAAAAGTACTAGAAACTAAAACGGATCCTAGATGGAGAATAGAACACTCGCAGATAATAGATGTTAATGACATAAAAGGCTATAATAATAAGATATTACCGTCTGTTCAACCTACTCACGCTACAAGTGACATGTATTGGGCTGAGGAACGAGTTGGTTCAAAACGAATAAAAGGCGCCTATGCATACAAAGCATTACTTGAAAAATCGAAAGTTATTGGGCTTGGGACTGATTTTCCTGTAGAAAAAGTCAATCCATTTCATACATTCTATGCCTCGGTTTCAAGAAAAGATTTAAATGATTATCCTGAAAAAGGATTTGAGTTTGAAAATGCTCTTTCCAGAGAAGAAACTTTAAAAGGAATGACTATTTGGGCAGCGTATTTAAATTTTGAAGAAAAAGAAAAGGGAAGTATTGAAAAAGGGAAGTTTGCTGATTTTATAATTATTGATAGAGATATAATGAAGGTCGAAATAAATAAAACTCCTGAAACTAAAGTATTAAAAACTTACCTGTCAGGTGAGTTAGTCTATTCCAAAACTAAATCCAACTAAAAAGCTTCTTCCAGGCATTGGCACTAGATTAGTTTCAGAGTAAACCTGGTCTAAAATGTTGTTTAAGTAAATAAACAATCCTTTTTTATACATAATTTTTGAATCCAAAACAGAGTAATTAGACTTATCTGATCTTTCAGCATATTTATATATAATTGAATGATTAATATTTTTTATGTAAATAAGATTAAATTTTGAAATAAAATGGTGTTTTAATGAATTGAGCGAATATTTTGAAAAATTGATATCACTTACATAATTATCGTCTTTAATATTAGTGTAACCAACACTAATTGAATTATCATTTGATAGACTGTAAGAGCTTTTAAAACGGTATGACATATCCAGTTCAAATCCACTAGTGCTTAACGAACCTATGTTTACGGCTTTCCATAATTCGTCTTCACTTTGTTTGACATAATCAATTATGTTTTTTGCATTTCTATTAAATAATGCAGTAGAAAATTTAAAATTAGAAGTATTATATTTTAAACCAAATTCAGTTGAAGTGGCTGATTCTGGATTTAAATTTTCATTACCAACAGTTGTTCTATCACTGTAATATAAATCAGTATATGTAGGGATTCTATAAGTTTTTCCAATGTTACTGTATAGTTTAAAATTTGAACTAACGTTATAACCTAGATCAATTCCAGGGAAAGAATGAAAAGACATGTCAGAAAAATAACTAAGTGCAATTCCGGGTGAAACCACTAGTCTTTGGTCAAGTAATTTAAATGTATGATCAGCAAAAAGATTGACCGTAGTTCTGTTGTGCTCTCCTAAATTATTACTTGAAATATTTACTGTAGATAAATCCAATCCAAAACCAGTAACTCCAGCATTTGAGAAATAGGAACCACTTAGTTCAGCAGAAACTTTATTGGTCTTATGTAGATTTCTATAAACAGAAGGATTATCTCTTATATATATGTACTCGTCTTGACCACGTCTCCAATATAGTCTAGGTGTAATTGATAGCTTTTCGGAATTAATTGTAGTAGAAACACCTAATAGACTTGCTTGAGTTTCTTCATACTGCTCTGTTGCGCTAGGACTAGCATAAAACCCATTGGCTCCAAACTTATTTTCAGTAAAAGAAGCTATTACATCAACAGGTGATTTATTGGAATTAAATGAAGTTTTTATAAAGTAATTATTTTTTTTAAAATCAGTGTTATGTCTGTATCCGCTTGAACTATTTCCTAAATAACCAATAAGAGAGTTAATCTTTTTACCAGTAATTTTTGTTGATACTGAAATATTTTTTTGTTCAAATGAACCATAAGAGACCTCATTTAGATTAACACTAGCCGTACGCTTCTTGTCCGCAACAAGTTTTTTGGTAACTATATTAATTGCACCATTAAAAGCATTTTGACCAAAGATTCTAGCAGCAGGTCCTTTTATAATTTCTACTCTTTCAATTAAATAAAGTGGAAGAATCATATTAAGTGTATGATGCCCTGTTTGAGCATCATCCATCTTCATTCCATCAACTAAAAGCAAAGTTTGATCAAATCCACCACCTCTAATATAAAGATCGCCTTGAACACCTCCTACACCTCTTCTTCTAACGTCTATTCCTGTAATTTCTTGAAGAAGATCAGAAACATTTGTAACGGGACTGTTTTTAATATTTTCTGAACTAATAATTGTAACAGTTCTAAAGTTTTTAGAGAAGGGTAAATCAATTTTAGTAGACACTACTACAACTTCATCTAAATTTGTGGTTTGGTCTTGAGAAACAGATAGATTACTTATAAGAAAAACTAAAAGTATTAGAACTTTTTTCATAGAAGAACATTAAGAAAAATATATACTAGTCAGTTAATATAATAACTTTATTTTCTTTCATCTCAACTACACCTGAACTGACAGTTAAATGAATTTCTTTAGAACTCACAACCGAAAATAAATCAGATAATTTATCAGAGTTTTCAAATTCTCCTAAAATTTTAATTGTACCAGAAATTAAAGTTGAAACAATTGGAGCATGATTATCCAACATTTGAAAAGACCCGTCCGTGCCCGGAACTACAACTGAGTCCACATCAGCGGTTAGCAAAGTACTTTCAGGACTTACTATTTCTAATTGCATAATATAGTTTTAAGCTTCAGCTAACATTTTTTCTCCAGCTTCAATAGCTTCTTCAATAGTTCCTTTAAGGTTGAAGGCTGCCTCAGGAAGATGATCTAACTCACCATCCATAATCATATTAAATCCTTTGATAGTGTCTTTAATATCAACTAATACACCAGGTATACCAGTAAACTGTTCAGCAACATGGAAAGGTTGAGATAAAAATCTTTGTACTTTTCTTGCTCTATATACAGAAAGTTTATCTTCTTCTGATAATTCCTCCATACCTAGAATGGCAATAATATCTTGAAGTTCTTTATATTTTTGTAACAATTCTTTTACTCTTTGAGCACAATTATAATGATCGTCTCCAATAATATCTGGAGCTAAAATTCTTGATGTTGAATCTAAAGGATCAACAGCAGGATAAATTCCAAGTTCAGCGATTTTTCTAGAAAGAACCGTAGTTGCATCTAAGTGTGCAAATGTAGTTGCAGGAGCAGGATCCGTTAAATCATCCGCAGGAACGTATACAGCTTGTACAGATGTAATAGAACCGTTTTTAGTAGAAGTAATTCTTTCTTGCATAGCTCCCATTTCAGTAGCCAGTGTAGGTTGGTAACCAACGGCTGAAGGCATTCTTCCAAGAAGAGCTGATACTTCAGAACCCGCTTGAGTAAACCTAAATATGTTATCTACAAAGAATAAAACATCTTTTCCTTGACCATCGCCAGCTCCATCTCTAAAATATTCTGCCATAGTAAGACCTGAAAGAGCAACTCTAGCACGTGCGCCTGGTGGTTCGTTCATTTGACCAAAAACAAATGTTGCTTTTGAATCTTTCATAGCTTTTTTATCTACTTTACTTAAATCCCATCCACCTTCTTCCATGGATTTATCAAATTCTTCTCCGTATTTTATAATACCTGATTCAAGCATTTCTCTTAAAAGATCATTTCCTTCTCTTGTTCTCTCTCCAACACCAGCAAAAACAGAAAGTCCACCGTGACCTTTTGCAATGTTATTAATAAGTTCTTGTATTAAAACAGTTTTACCAACTCCAGCTCCTCCAAATAATCCAATTTTACCACCTTTTGCGTAAGGCTCAATTAAATCGATTACTTTAATTCCTGTAAATAAAACTTCAGTTGATGTTGATAACTGATCAAAATCAGGAGCCTCTCTGTGAATAGAAAGACCGTCTTTACCAGTTTTTGGCAAATCTCCTAAACCATCAATAGAATCTCCAATCACGTTAAATAATCTGCCGTATACATCGTCACCAATAGGCATTTGAATAGGATTACCAGTAGCAAGAACTTCTGCTCCTCTTTTTAATCCATCTGTTGAATCCATTGAAATAGTTCTAACAACATCTTCACCAACGTGAGATTGAACTTCGAGAACTAAAATAGAACCGTCTTGTTTTTTAATTTCAAGAGAATCATAGATTTTAGGAAGCTTATTTGAAGATGTATCAAAAGTTACATCAACAACAGGTCCCATAATTTGAGAAACTTTACCTATAGAATTTGACATTATTTAATATTTAAATTTTGAATGAGGCAAATATAAAATTTTATGAGTTAAATTCTATGATTTTTTATATAAAAAAAGGCGACCTAAGTCGCCTTTTTATTAACATTATATTTATGTTATGGATTTATAGTTAATCCTACATAGAATTGACTTCCAATTGCACCAGAACCAGGCATCATGAAATATTCTTCACCACCTAGGTTAGTACCACCAATTTTAACTCTACTGTTTAAACTTGGTAATTGAAAAAGCATTGAAGCATCAAACGTTGTTCTAGCAGGAATCATTGCATCAATAAAACCTGATTGTTGCCACATGAAATTATCATGGTACTTAGCAGTAACATTGAATGAGAAGTTATTAGCTAATTTAGCAGAACCAAGAGTTAACACTACTCTGTTTTCAGGGGTATTAAAACCAGCTTCGTAATCCGTATCAGGATTATCAAATTCCATTTTGTTATAAGAATACGTTCCACTTAAATCAAAAGTATTTAATATACTAGTTTCAAATCCTGCACTAACTCCATATGTATTAACAATTTCATCAGTATTAGCATCGTAACTAAACACTTTAAAGTCTCCCTGAGATAAAGCAAAAAGACCCATCATGTTAGATGCACTTCCGTAAAGAGGTGTAATAACATTAACAGCAGAAATAAAGTTGTCCCACGTAGTGTAGTAAGCATTAATATCTAAAGCTGTTTTCTTTCCATTAACTCTGTAACCTAAATCAAATGATTTAACATTTTGAGGACCAACATTCCCTAAATCACCAGCAGCAACTGGAGCGCCAGCTTGTACTGAAGCTAAAGTATAAGAATTGTTTTTTACTTGACTTCCTGTAACCATATATGAATTACCTGAAGCACCTCTTAATCTCATATTAAATCTATCAACGTTATCTGGAGATGATCCCATTAATACAGCTTGACCTATATCTAGACCAATGTACTGGTCTTGAGCAGCTGGATTTTGGAAACCTGTTTGGTAAGAAACTCTAATATTTTGATTTTCTGAAAGATTAACTAGAGCACCTATTCTTGGTGTTACAGTTCCTTCAAAAAACTCACTTTTATCATATCTCATCGATCCAGTTAATTTAACAGCACCACCTAATACAGATTTTTGAGCTTGAGCATAAAGTCCCATATCTGTATATTCAATAGGAGCATCGTAGTCAGTAAATAGCGTTCCGTTAGATCTTAAAATGTAATCTCTGTAGGAAGCACCCACAATAATGTCAACACCTTCTACAAGATCTTGTAAATTATAATCAGCTTCAAAACTATTTGATTGTGAAGTATCTAATATACCTGCACCACCAGCAAATACATCAATACCGTTACTTATAGCTCTTTCATAAGCAGTATTCCAAGCAGCAGATCCAGGGACTAACATATTAGTGTCAGCAGCTGCTCTTGCAGCAGCGTGAACACCTAAATCACCACCTTTACCAATAATATCATTTAAAGTATAACCCAACTGCGCATAGTAAATCATAGTATTTAATCCAACTATTGGGTTAGGATCTACAACACCTGGAAGTGCATTAAAGTAAGAACCTATATAGTTTCCAAAATATGCATTAAGTCCACCCGGTTGAGCAATAGTCATTACAGCACCTAAAGCAGATACATCATGAGTATTTCCTGAGCTTTCACTAGTATGGTAAAATCTTAAACCTAAATTTCTGTTATTATATTCAATCTTATGTTGTTGAAGACCAAAATTTTTCATCTGGTTTCTATTAGATGCATGCAACATAGTGTTTCCTGTACCCATTTTAGAATTCAAAATAATTTCTGAATCTTCAGTTGGCTTGTAATGAAAAGCTATATCTGTTTTAAAACTAGATGCTTTGTTATCAATTAAGTCAACTTCATTATAACCACTTGCGTTAATCTGATAGTTTCCAAAGAAATTTGGTGATAGATTAGCGAAAATGTAGTTTACTTGAGCAGCAGCAGCAGGAGATAATAAACCAGCTCCAACAAGCTGTGGAATAACAGCTCCTCTGAACGCAGCAGTCATATCAAATCTCTGACCAATATCACCGTAAACATTTACACCATCATAATCAGGGAAATCTCTTGGGTTTTGAGCCTCAACAGTTCCGTCAATATAACGTCCCTCTAAATGGTTAATATCTCTGTAATCAACCGCATGCCAGTCTTCACCTTCTTGGTAACTAACTGTAATTTTAGCAGCGAATTTATCACTAAATTTATTTGCAGCTCTAAAAGCAAAGTCATAATAAGCATTTTCACCAGCAGCTTTCTGAGAAGTTAAACCGTGCTTGTATGTAGCACTTACTCCTTGAAAATCAAATGGATTTTTACTGTTCATAAATAAGATACCTTTAGTAGCATTTGCACCATATAAAGCTGAAGCAGCTCCAGGCATTAATTCTACACTTTGAATATCTAATTCGTGAATACCAAGTAAGTTACCAGCTGAAAAACCTAAACCAGGCGCTTCATTATTCATTCCATCAACTAACTGAACAAAACCATTGTTGTAGACAGTTGAAAATCCTCTAGTATTTACTTGTTGAAGAAATAACCCTCCAGAGTTAATTTGAACTCCTTTTAGCCCTTCTAAACTACTGTAAAAATCAGCTCCAGTAGATTGAGCGATATCTTTATAGTCAAATTTTTCAATTGTTACAGGAGATTCGAATAATCTCTCAGCTATTCTTGATGCTGAAACAACGATCTCATCAAGCAAATTTTGAGATTCCGTTAATTGAACATTGAAATTTAAGTTTGATGCTGTAACATTAACAGTAACAGAGTCAAAACCAACACTGGAAACAGTAATTGAAAATGGAGGCATTTGATCCACAGAAAGTGAAAAATTACCATCAAAATCAGCAACTGTACCTGTTGTAGCACTTGCAACAACATTGGCACCAGGGATTGGGTTGTTATTTTCGTCAGAAACAGAACCAGTTACGGTGGTCTGAGCAAAAATAATTGTACTAAATAGTACAGCAATCATTGACAAAATTCTTTTCATAATAAAGTTTGTTTTAATTTTTATTGGTTGTTTTGTTATTATAATAATCCTGTAAATATAAATAAAATTGTAAAACTATAAGATTTTATAGCCATTACTTGAGGAATTAATAATTTTTATAGGTGTAAAATCACAAAATATAAAAGACTAGTCCAAGC
>Ga0209199_1001863_pt1 | contig 23974 bp, 14 predicted proteins | sample COGITO_mtgs_1105_7_FD_184805 | JGI IMG/M metagenome (GOLD analysis project Ga0209199, IMG submission 184805) | Pelagic marine microbial communities from North Sea - COGITO_mtgs_110523 (SPAdes) (version 2) | ecosystem: Environmental > Aquatic > Marine > Epipelagic ...
TTACTCCTTCTTTATTTACACCAGCACCCTCTTGAGCCATAGGGTACTCTGTAACAGAGTTACCATTAAACTTGTAATCTTTTCCTGGTTGCATCATCTTCTTGTCACCAGTGTCAGATATTCCAAGTACAGGGTAGTTAACACCCTTCATTGTTATATTGTTGGAGTTTATTTTAGTTACCTTTCCTGGGTGTGCCCATTGTCCTCTATTATCTTCTATTACTCCACCATCTTGAAAATATTGAAAACCTGTTTTATTTTTAGCCTTTTTATGTCTTTGCTTACTATTCCAATCTGAAGTAAGAACATCAAATTTCATTTCTCCAAAATCGTTATAATACCCATATTTAATACGATCCCTTTTGTCTTCTTTAGAGCCTTTTAGAATTACTTTTTCATTTGGTTCATTATAAATATTTACATCATAGTCTCTACGAATGCTTGTTTCAGTAGGAGTTACTTTATCTGGAGAGATGTCACCAGCATATTTTGTTATTGTCTTTTTGTTAGTTGGGTTAATTTTAGGATGAATATTATCATCTACAATATCAACTGGCTGTCCTAAAGAATTATAAAACTTCCGAAGTGTTGTTGGTGTATGCCAATTTCCATATTGGTTTATTGCTTCTTCCCTTCTTTTATATTTATTATAAAGTTGTGAGCTATCTTGAAATGCTTTATATCTAGGATCGTCTTCAGACTTTACATATCTAAAAGTTCCAAGATCAACTTCATTTAAGTTTTGAACTTTATCCAAAGAACCACCATCTTGGTATTTATCTAACCATCCACCGTTTTTCATTTTAGGTGACTTCCAAGAACCTTCTCCAAACTTAATAGCAGACTCTTTGTTATCACCAAACTCTATAACTTCACCTCTGTTTAATGCTTCATTATAGATATTCATCCAATCTTTTTCACCAGACATGTCCATCCACTTACCATCTTCATTTTGGAACAAAGAAGGGAATGCTACCCAAGTGCCATCTTCAAGTTGTTCAGCTTTCATAAGATGTGTAGACTCACTACCATCAGCATTTTTTCTAACACCTTGACGTGTAGGTATCTTATATCCATCTTGAGCTTTAGGTACATTACCTCCATTCTTATTTTGTGAAGCAGCACCAAGTCCTACAGCTGCAGGAACAAATGCTGGAAGCTTATTAAATATCTTTCTAAAGTTTTCTTTATCACCTAATAATCTAAAGAAGTCTTCATCAACAGGAGTTTCTCCTTTTAACCCTTTAGTCATTATTGCTTCAATTTTTGAAGGACTAACTTCTTGACCAGGTTTTAAATTAAAAGCTTTTCTAAGCTCATGTACTCTAGCATGTATCTCCTGAGGTCTTGCTAAATATTCTAATCTATCAATTAAGTCTTGTCTTGTTTTTTGATCTTTTGTTGTGTTTATTTTATTAAGCCACCAATCTTGATCTTTACCTACTGCACTGTTTAATATGTCTGTAGCTTCATCTGTATATCCTGCTTTACCTACTGTAATTGCATGTAGGTCTTCATGTGTAATTACTGAACCAACATCCTTTGCTTTTTCTTTTATACGTTTTACGTGAACTGATGCTTGATTTGTACCACCCTTATATAATCCTAAGGTTCTAGGGTTTTCATCATAATGAATACCCATATCTTGATGGTTTAAATTATTCTCATCAAACACCTCTGTAAATCTTCCTTTCTGCTGTACTGTTTCAAGATTTCTTTTTGCTAATCCAGCTTTTAGATCTTTTAGATTATCTTTAATTCTATTCTGTAACTTAACTGGTAAGTTAGGAGTCTTATCAAGCATTGTATTATACATATTAATATCTTGAAGAAGCTCAACTTCACTCATATCAGCTCTAACTCTACTAGGCTGATTAAGCATTTGTTCTGTTTTCTTAATAACATCAGGATGATTAAACCAGTTTTTATTAAATTTTTCACTAGCTCTAATTTGTGATGACGTTGTATTCACTAGTCCTAATTCATCATTCAAGTTTGCAAGGCCTTTTCTAATTCCAGGATCTATTGAGGCATCAATAGCATTAGATACAGCTGGAGTAGGAGTTTTTGTAAATAAGTTTTTACCTTTATTATATAAATTTTTAATATTTTTACCTCCTGTAAATATTTCACTAAATGGTACTAGATCCATTGCTGTTAGAGCAAGATCTGTTCCTGTATCAAAATTAGGATTTTCTTTGAATTTATCATATGCTTCAGGAGTAGCGTAACCAGCATAAGCTGCACTACCTACATCAACTACATTACCTATACTTACAGGGCCTCCAAGAGGTTTATAACTTAATGCTTTTTGAATTGGGTTAAGAGCATATCTACTTACATATGGTGCAGCAGCCCTAGCTAATGTTGCTATACTTGGACCAGCCGCCATACCTCCAGCAAGAGCCAACATTCCGTACATTAAAGGATTAACAACATCATAAGTATCTTCAGCAAGTCCTCTTTTTGTATAAGCAGCTCTTCTTACACCTCTCCCTATAGGGCCATCATCCTTAAAGTATTTTCTTTGCTCTGCACTTAAATCATTATAGTAAGGATACTTCTCATAGTCTACCCCTGAGTACATTACTACTTCATCTAGTTGATTAGGGACATCAGCAAATGTACCTTCCTCATATGCTTTTTTATATTCAGGTGTACCATACATTACTGTGTCAAAATTAATTAATCCTGGAGAACCAGGAACTGGTGTACCTTCACCTTGTAAACCAGTATCTTTATAGAACCCTTTATGAAAATTACTTTCCTTTTTCAATACCTCTTCTGGTATATCTTTATAGAATCCATCTTGAGCTTTAGTAAGGTTAGGAGGAGACATTGCAGAAGAACCAGAGTTACGTGAATACATCATACCTGATGCACCTGGAAGACTTCCTCCCATAGCAAACTTATCTAACCAACCACCATTCTTAAATTGACCACCTTCTTGTTTAGGTCCCATTTGAGAAGCTGCTCCTAATCCTGCTACAGCTGCTGCAGAATATGTTTTATTTAAAATATCTTTTATTCCTTTTCTAACATTACTGTTTTTTAAATTTGCAGTTCTTGGGGCATTAGGCATTAGATACTGACCTGGTTTTAAAAATTGTTCTGCATCTAAATTTGAAAATAAATGTTGAATATCAAAATTTGCACCTGAACCTCTAAAGTCTTTTCCTCCTTCTTTTGACCAATTAACTATTGCATCTGTAAGTGCCTCAACTTGTTCATCTGTTACATTATCTCCCACCTTTAATCCTGCATTTTTTTCTAACCAACCAAGTGCTTTTCTAAACCTTACTTGTTGCTCAAATGCTTGACTCATGTTTTGTACAAGATTTTCGTCAGGCATTCCTGTTCTATCAACAAGTTTAAATTTTGGGTGTCTATATAAATCACTTCCTTGTTGACCTACATTACTAAACATGTGCTCTATTTCATGCTCAAGTGTTCCTAATACATTTTCTTTGGTAAGGTGAGGGTTTCTTGGGTCTATAGTAATTTTACCACGAGTATATAAACCAGCAGATCCATCTCTAGTTTTATCAAAAGCAAGAGTAGAATTTTCAAACTCTTTTATATAATCATCAATATAACCAACCACTTCATCTTTGCTACGTCCAGTAGCTTCCATGTTATTTTTTATAAACTTGTCAGACATTAATCTGCTTCTAGTTTTAGTTGCTAGATCTGAAATTTCTTGTGTTGTAGGTATGAGATGATCATAATCAATTGTATCAAACTCACCATCTACAACTTTCATAAATTGTTTTTTCTCAATAGTTGGTAAACTTTTAAATTTAAAATTATCCACCTTTTTAACATCAGTAATTTTATCAATAGCCTTAGCACCATCATATAACTCCTTTCCCCACTTTAATACCTTACCCAATTGTGCTTTATCTATCCCAGCACCATTAATTGCTTTCAAAGGCGTAGCCCCACTAGCAATAGCTCCAAAGTATTTCTTTTGCTTTGCTGTGAGAGGCTTACCTTTTACGTAACCATCTTGTAGTATCTTTTTAGCTTTTGCTGCTGATAAACTCTTTGCCATTACTTATATGATATTTGTGACGGTGTGATTATAAATTGACTTACTATGTGCGTTGTTGACTTATTATCAAGTATGTGTCTAACTTTTAAATTCTTAGCTCTAAGTGGAGACTTTCTAAATGATCTAGATCCGTAATCCATATTAGTCTGATTAACCTCCTTATCTAAAGATAATGATTTACATGAACTTAAGAACAAAGGTATCTCATCATTTTTTTGAACAGCCCAAAATGTATTATACTGATAAAAGCTATCTGTCTTTGCATAGGTAATAGTTTTACTATCAGTATTTAAAATAGGGTATTGCATATAAGACGATAAGTTATTTTCAGGCTTTGGTACTAACTTTAATACTCCTGTTGATTGTTGACCATTATATAAAACAGCTTTATTAAACCACTGGTTGTCAACTTGTATCTTTTTATTTGTATCAAAAGATCCTGGAGTCTCTGGTAAATAATTATAAACTTTACTATAGTCTTTTACATTTTGTAATATCTCATCATGATATGTGTAAGAAAATGGATACTCTATAATATAAGGTTCGATGTTTCCATAGTAGTAATTATATATAGATGTGTTTTTTAGATGTGTCCAGAGACATCCTGTTATAGCTGTTGTATACTCAGAGTTTACCCAATCTTCATTCTCTATTTCTTTTAATGGTACGTATTGATTAAATGTACAATTTCCAGAAGAAGTAATTGATATACTAATATCATTTGTAGGTACATTTAAAGCAATACCAGACACTAGATCATCTAGAGACACATTATCTTTTAATACATTTCCACTTTCGTCTAGTATATTAAAAGGTCCTGCTCCAGGTGCAGACTCTGTTATTTTTATATTTATTGCTTTAGTGTTGTTTGCCATCTGTTTATTTTATTATGTACACGATCCTATTAATGTTGCTCCTGGTATTGCTACACTTGCACAAACTCTTAAGGTTTGCCCAGATCCTACAGATATTGATTCTTGTTGACCGAAGCAATTAGTGTAATAGATTGCTGTTGGTCCAGTCACTTCATACTCATTACAAGTTGCTGATATTGTAGTGGTAGTGGTAGTAGTAGGTGCACCAGTAGTACTAGTAGTTGTTGTATTTGCACTTAATGATTTACACACACATGACATTATTGATGAACCTGATGTTATATTTATTCCAGAATCAGCTCCATTTATAAGAGTGTAAGGTGCAGTGGGTGAAAGAATATATGATTGTGATAACGAGTCAAATATTATAATATTATTTTCATACTCAAAAATAACTTTTCCTTCTACAGAACCTATATTAGCTTCAGTATTTAAAACTCCAGTGGAATATTCATATTCTGAAATATAATAAATAGATGATAAAGTATCTTTATTTACAACTAATACTCTACCATTAGTAGTGTACAACATGTTACTTATTGCTTCTCTATTATTCTGTAATGTAAACTTTGTTGTACCTGTAGCAGCTAAAGTTGTTATATCTAATTCTATTCCATTTGCTGGAGAACTATCATCAATAGCAATTAATGTTGTGTCATCTATAGCTACAATAGAATCTACTGTTCCAAAACCTATTGGTAAAGTTATTGTTCTTTTAGGACCAGTCGCAAGCTCATTTCCAGTTGCCACAAATGGATCTAGTTGATCAATGTCCCACTCTTTAATATCTGAGGACACTGACCAAAATTTAGTTGACGTTAGAGCTATATCCGAAGGACTTGTATATCCAGGAATTGTTAAGTCTACTAAAGTTAGATTTCTTGATTGAGGGTTAGCTGTACTAACTCTATTGTTTCCTAAATCTAATATTAAGTTGTTACATTCTTTTATAAAAGGAATTCCAGTAGTGGTAGTTGTGGTTGTCTGTACACAACTACAATCGTACATGTCAGATATTATTCCATTATATATTTGAAACACACTATTGTTAGATCCATAAGTTTCGTTTGTCCAATACCACCCATCAGGAGCAGGGGTGCAATCACCATTGCTTCCTAAGAACGCCTGTTGACCTATTTCTAATCTATAATTTACTTGTATGATAAAACCAATAGGAAGTGTAGAATTTGTAGGATCTTGAACATTACTTGTAAGTGTAACAAAACCTGCTGCATCACAAGCATCTTTTGCATTTCCAGAACTTATAACTGGAGACTGTCCAACTATTTGATAACCTTCAAATATTGCTTTTTCAACCACTGTTGAAGGTCTTGCACATATTGTAGTGGTAGTCGTAGGAGGAACAGTTATAATTCCAGTACCACCTGAAAGTTCACAACTTGTTGGTACAAAGAATCCACCTTTCATAGTACAATCTTTACTTGTAGTAGTAGTAGTTGTAGTTGTAAATAAAGGGTTACTTGTAGTAGTGGTTGAAGTTGTAACAATTAAAGGACTTTTAACTGGTCCTGCTATTACTGATAAAGGTGTTTGTGTTACACAGCATGTGTTTGTACCTGAGTAATAAAAATTGTTTTCCCCTACGTAAAAATTAGGTAGGTATGAATGAAAGGATATCCAACTATTACTATTAAAATCAAAAGACATTGTCCAAGATTTATTGCAGAAGTAACTTTCATCATCTAAAGAAATTATTCTTATTGGTGGATCTATCTCTCTATTTGTTGTAGTAGTAGTTGTTGTATCATCTGTAATTGAATCTTTATCAGTAGTAGTAGTTGTAGTTGTGATTTCTTCTTTAGTAGTAGTAGTGGTAGTTGTTATTATATCTCCACAAGAGCCCTGTGCTATAAGACCTATATTACTACGTACTATTTTACTAGCACATATTTCAATACCTTCACAAATTGGATCACCACATTCAAGTAAAATAGTTTGTGTTTCAAATTCTCCACAAGGAACATATTGTATATTTATAGAACCGTCAAATGGTTGACTTTTATATAAAGTACAAATTGACTCTAATGGTGTTGGTACTTCTAAGTTAAACGAGGATGCACCTGTTGCTAACTCAACATAAAAATCTCCTGTTTCTTCATTATATTTAATATCATCACTAAGAGGTGTGTAGTCAAGTTTAGTAATAATTACTCTTTCAAACTTACTATCATATACACCATGTAATCCAATACCATTAAAGTGATTGTCAGTATTTACATTAGGAAAGTGTTGTAGTATTTTAAAAGGTAAGTGATCTGTCATAAATCTATTTACACCAGAACCATATCCAGTAAGGTCTGCTACCTGACCACCTCTTACTAAAAATACTTGACCTCTTTTTGCATCTGCAGTTATTTGCCCTTGAGGTATTTTTAATAAAAACTTATTCTGAGCTCCTACATATCCAAGATCTGTTTCAGCAAAATCAATAGGTGGAGATGAATCAAATAGATTAGGGTTGCCTATATAAGCCGCTTGAGGATTACTAGTATCAATAGTTAGCAAGTTGTTATACAACAGTGACTTATTCTCAAAACGTGCAAGTATTGCTTTATTCTGAATACCATCTAATGATGTAAGATTCCCATAGTTTTGTGGAAAATCATGAAAAGATAATGCTCTATAAACTAGCCAGTTGTTTACTCTAACATCAGCACTTGTAGTAGCAGCGTCAGAATAAATAGCTCTAAAAGGATACACTGTGTAGCATAAATCTTCTTTCCAGTCAGGAGGAAGATGTGTAAATACATTTTCTTTATTTTGTTTAGAAAATGTTACATTATAGTAATACGTATTATCTTGAACAATAGGTACGTTTGTTTCTTGTAACCAATCATCAGGAATACCAGAGCTTACATGAGGCCAGAAGTCTCCTTCTTTATTATTAAATGCTTGACGTAAATCTGTATTATATACAGTCTCACAATAAAAATTAGGAATACCGTATGCAAATAAATACATAAATCCATCATAAAAAGTTCTATATGAACCCCCTGTCTCAGGATCTATTGAGGATGGGTCATTAGGACAATCTAAATTATGAGCTTTATATGAAAAGAAGTTTGCAGCTATAGTGCCATCAATTTCAGCATTTTCTAGTATTGATCTTGAGGAATGCCAAAACCTAGGATATGCTATGTTTCCAATTTCATCAAAGAACACGTCACTATCAACAGGAGCACCCACTCTATTGTCAATAAAGAAAGGAAGTTTAGTTTTATATGCAAACCTAGATATAAATATATCTCCTCCAAATATAGTTGATGTCCCACCTGTATCCCTCTTAGCTTGATATCCTGTATCTACAGTATCATATGAGTATATCTGTCCGTATTGATTAACTACAATATTTTTCATTGATGCATAGTACGACACAACAGACAAGTCAAATTCTTTTTCAGGAGATGAACATGTTCCAGCACTACCAATAGTATATCTTGATTTGTCTATAATAGAAGGTTCTCCAGAAGGAGTTTTCAAACTATTCGTATCACTTGGAAAAGGTATGTAACTTACACTAGAATTATTTGTAAAATCTCTATTCTCAATTGTTTTTATAAACACTGAGCTTTCTCTATTCCAATTGTTTACATTATATTCATTTGGTGCAAGGGATTGTACTCCAGGTATTAAGTATCTTGCAAAATCAATATCTCTTTGTTTAATACCTACAAAACTTGTTCCAGAACCACTGCCAGACTTATTATTACCAATATCAAATGAATAATCATAACTAGCTCTAGAGTTATATGACTGTGCATAATTTCTTCTAGTTATACCGTTTATATATATTGTTAAGTATGTTTGATATATAGTAAATGCTACACTTATATTAAAAGTAGTTGTCAGACCTGCAACATCACCTGCACTCTTTAATGCATCTTGCTGTGCTTCTAAAGAAAGAAGTTTATATTTAGCATTATCTTTAACTTCAGCAAAGTGACCTTTACCTGCACCAAACATTACACTTTCAAGCTTTAATACATTTCCTAAGAATGGCTGTCCAAAAGATGTATCTGGTGAGTTAAATATTTGTCTATAAGAAAGACCTTCTTCATCATTTAATTCTGTAATTGGTTTAAGTGGTTCTTCTAATTTACATCCTAATGTAGATCTTCTACTTTTTTTAGTATCAGTAATTTCTCCAGGAGGCATTTCTTCTTCTGCTGTAAGTTGATTTATCCTTTCTACTGTACAAGGCCAAAACTCACTACTGCCATATTGCTGAGGAGCAACACCGCCTTGAGCAACTCTTGCAAACTCAGAATCATTAGCAGAGGAGCAAAAACAACTCCACCCTTCTAACCACTCATTGGTATAAACCTCTGCACTATTATCATCTGTAAAAGGATCGTTCCAATACGCACCCCAACTAGCACAAGTTTGTGAAGCTATTTCGTAAACATCATAATTACCAGGACCTATTAAAATCCTACCAAGAAGAGCAGTTGGTCTTGTAAGAGAACAGATTTCAATTTGTGTGTCTAATTCAATAGTTGCTTCTGCAACTCTACCATTTAAAGCACTTGTGTATTCATATACTCCTTGCTCATCATTTATTGTAATTTCAATAAATCCACTACCACCACCAAGAAAATCCTGCCAAGAGAATATTGTTTCAGTTGAAGGTAAATATAATAACCAAGGTTCTGATTCGTCAGTCCAAGCGTTATTAGTTTCAGATATATAAGAATCACCTCCTAAATCATTATAAGGATAATTTGGATAATAATATTCTTGCTCATCTCTAGTGTAAGTGTTTACATTCCTGAGCATACCCTTTGCTATTACAGACTTATTAGTTCCTCTGTCTGCTCTTATAATCTTGTATCCAACAATGTCATCTTTTAAATCGTCTGATAAATCAGATGTAAAAATTAATGAATTAATTTCACTATTGTTAACACGTACACCTAATGGAAATACTGCATCATCTTGCATAGTAGGTACAATCTGATCATTATCATAAACAATTTGACCGTTCTCAATAATAGGGCTAACTAAAACATCTGGAAATTTATGGTGTCTAATTTTTTGTCCAGCTAAATCTCCCCACACATCATCTTGACAGGGATATTCTTCTGTAGATTCCCAAAATGCAAATTCACCATATTGGTAAGGTCCTTTATAACTTGTGTCTGTAGAATCATAGCCTGAAGAAAACTCAGAAACTGTTGCTGTATTATAAACTTTCCAATATGATTTATATCCTACATCACCTATATAGTAATCAGGTTCACCAATAAAATCACTATTTGTACTTGGTATATCTTGAGGGTTGTCTACAGGTGGATTAACTTGTCTACCTGGAATATGAAAACCATCTGTTTGTTTACCGTTTCGTAATAAGAATACTATTTCAAATGCATATACCTCATCACGCATATATCCACGTAAGTTAGTAGCATTTAGTTCATCTGCATAGTTTTCACTTGCTGGAATTCTATGTGTTTCCCACTTAAGTTCTATTTGACTAGCAATAGACTGATAATTAATTCTATCAATAGATGTAAGGTTGTCCCATACAAGAACATCTTGCACAGCTGTAACATCTTGAGCTATATCATAATATGGAAACTTCTCAAAAATATCAATCATTGCTAATTGAATAGGTGTTTGATCTGATCCTGTATAAGTGATATCTTTAAAAGGTTCTTCAATATTATAAGTACCCACTAATTCAGCAGAGCTTATATTATTAATAGTTTTTATTACAGCTAAATTAAAGTACTGAAACTGCCCTGTTATATCTAAATCATTTACACTTATAACAATAGACTTTCCAACAGGATAGTCAAAGTTTACTGTTGTTACAAACTCATCAGCAATAGGTGTTGGGTTTGTTACAGAGTAGTAAGATGTAAGCTCATTACCACTTGCATCTGCATATTGAACTGCAAACTGATAAGTTCCTGCAACTAAAGATCCTACATTTTCAACTTTGGAAACTTCTAAAGAAGGTATGGAAAAATTAGGTTGTAATTTAATTTGGTTACAATCTAATTCATTACCGTATACAGGATCACAACTAGGTGTTCCTGCTATAAGTTTATAAGGAATGTTTTCTATATCTAGATATCTTCTAGAGTTAATTCCGTCTGTCCAGTATATCTCTGTTGTACAATTAGTTATTCTGTGTACAATTTTAGGAATAGGGTGTTGTGTGCTAAAGTTTAAACAAGGTGCATTGATTAATACACGATACACACAATCATTATTATCCATGTATCCTATCTCACTTCCTCCTGTATCAGGGTTTGATAAAAAGAAAATATTCTTTCTTTTTTCTGGAATAAAATGTTCCCCAATTAATTTATAACCAGTAGTAAAAACAAGACATAACTCATTACCTGGCTCATTCTGATAATTAACAGAACTAGAGTCAAAGTTTTCTATAGCAGCATTTAAAGCATACGTAAGCCTTCCAGGACCAACCTGATTAATTGAACTGTCTAGATTTAATCCTGTTCTAGCAGTTGCAGAGTTCATCGTTATATTGGTTCTTCTTCTTGATTTTCCAGATGTCCCAGAAGTACCATTTGATTGATCTTTAGCCATAGTTCTTAATTATTGCGTCTTCTTCTACTTCCGTATCTATTGGTTCGATTAGGTAACTCATACATATTGAACCTGTTTAAATCTTTTTTAATCCTTCTTTGCTTTTCCCAAGGTGTTTGTTTTTTAACCTCAATCTCTGCCTCTATATATTTTTCATTATATTCCTGCTTGTAGTATGCTAACTTCTGTTGAAGCTGATTAAAAGTTTCATCATTTGTTTGATTAGTTAATATTTCAAACACTTTAAACTTAATAAAAGCTTCTACATATTCAGCTATACGATAATTATCAGGAACCAATTGATTACCTATATCATCATACTCAGCAGAATAAAACAATAAGTGAACTACACCATTTCTAAAATTAGTGACAAATTTATTGTCTCTAATATCAAAAGAATCATAAGTAGCAGAACCAGGAGTAAACTCACGAACTGGTGGAGCAAAGTTGTTCCAGTCACTTCTATAATTTACATCACATTGTTTTCTAGTAGATATATTTCCTGGTTTTAATAAATAACTATGTCTGTATGATCTAGCTATTTCATTGTTTGTTTTGTATACAGCTTGAACTAATTCAGGCATACAAGTACCATCACAACTTGGATGTTGACATTCAGGATTATTACAAGGAGTTCCTCCTATTGTTAGTGGGGATATTTGTATTGTTGTTGCGTTAGCTGCTTGTGAATAGAATGATGTAGCAGAAGGATAAGGGTTCCCTGGTATAGCTGTACACATCCAGGCTTCTCTAACTGCATGAAAGTTATCTGGTAATCTTGCTTCAAAGTCTTCTATAAATAAAACTTGTTCACTAATTATGTAAGTAGTTCTTCCCAATTTCTTTAAACATTTGTCTAAGTATGTAGGGAATAACAAATCATCTACTGCACCAGTATCAAAGTAACTTTTAAGTTCTTCTTTTACAGTTGCATATAGAGGCTCTGGTGATACGAAATTATATTTATAATAGTATGACATAACTTATTTTTTCCATTCGTTGTACGTATGTTGGTACTTTTTATCAGTTTTTATATAATGAGATAGCAATCTTGATGTGTCTCTAGATGGTTTAAAATACCAAAGGTCTGCATTTCTAAATCTTGCAGACTCTTTAAACCATAACCATCCAAAGAAATATCCTTCAGTATGATAATTAAAGTTGTATATAACTTTACCTTTCTCTTTAGTTTTTTGCCAATCAATAGGAAGATTGATAAACTCTTTTCCTCCTACTCCTTTAACTTTTCTTCTTTTCTTCTTGTTTATTGAGAAGTCTCCAAACCCACAGGGAAGTTTTTCTTTTTCGCCTGTTTCTAGTATGTGATGTTTAAAAGAATCATTAAATGTATAAAGTATATTTCTCCACTCATCAAAGTTTAAATTTACAAGAGGGTTGTTCTTACAAAAATCTTTGTAGTTATCTTTACTTGCACTTCTCCAATCCACAGAGACTCTAGACATTTATACAATTTTTAATTAGTAGGTTGTGCATTAGGAGCTTGACCATCTATACCTTCATTACTCATATCATCTTTAAGTTGGAAGTATGTAGATAAAAGTTTTGTAGATGTCATAGCTAGTACTTGTTGCTCTAAGTAACCTGGAAGAGCATACTCTTTATCCAAAGGGTTTTTACAGTAATCTTCGTCAGTATAACTAAAACTTCCGCAATCACAATCTGGATACATTATTTCATTAGGTACATCTTCTTCAAATAAAGCAGCTAGTCTTATTGACTTTAATAAAGGATTACTAATGTACATATAACCATTAGATATCCAAAAGTAACTTTGCTTTTTAATTATTGGTAACTTTAATAAATTTAAGTATCTATTTATTGTTATTTCTTTTAATTTAGTACCCTTTCCTCCCATAGCATTTATAGAATATACACCTTGAATTACATATTGGTAATTTCCTTCAGACATTCTTGGGAGTTTATATTTTGTTCTTGCAACTGTACATTCATCAGCAAACTCACAACATTCAGAGATAGGAACTTCAACCATTTCCAAACAAGGAATAGTAGTAAATAAAGTATCACTGGCCCAGAGTTTTCTTATATTAGTTTCTCTTTTAATTAAAGTTAATGCGTTAACTCTAACTTCAGATGCTATTGCTCTATCAGTTATAAGCGCATCAGTAGATAAGATCTTATGTGTAGATCTTATATCTGAAACTAATTTTCTCAATGTTGCCATAATTATATTCTTTCTTCAAATTCAGCCACCTTGCCTACTTTAAAATCATAAACTAAAGCTAGAGCAGCTCGTACACTATGTACAAAATTATTATCTTTATGCCATCTATCTGTTCCAGATAAACTAGGCATTTGTTGTATCCTAACTCCTTTTATTTCCTTTGCCATATAATGATGCTTGTCACCTGTATGAACTTCTCTGTATGTAGCATCTCCAAACCACTTACTATAAGTTGGATGTGTAGCAAATAGTAAAGGTAGCGCATCAATCTTACAATTACCATGATGAAATCCAATAAATGTATTACCTACTACAGTTGCTTTAATCAATCCTTCTTCTCTAACAAATGATATGTTATCATCTTTTTTAAAGAATATATCTAAAGCATGAGCTAGATAATATGATTTAGTTCTATCATGATTACCTTGTACTAAAATAACTTCAACATGTTTAGCATTAGCCTTAAGCATCTTAATAGTATCTACTAGAATATTAAATCCCATCTCATACTCTGAAGCATAATCTAATATTATATCCTGTGGGGTACCATTAGTTGTAGTGTTTTGATAATTATCCGTATGAAAAAAATCATTAGATATGGGAAACACCACCTTGTTTATATCATAAATAGATCTAACTTTCTCTGTTAAAGATTCTGCTATATTTACAAATCTATTAGCTCTAGTCTGTGGATCATTGTCTCCATCAACATATCGTTTACCTAAATGGTAATCAGAAAGTGAGAGTTCAATATCTACTGTAGACCAATGTTTCCTTGTTTCTGGTGAAGGAATTGGAATGTAGTTAGATTTATAATTTTGTAAAAACTTACTAAAGTCTTCAGCAGTATAGTCTTTTGCTTCTTTCTTTCTTGAAAAGATTGAAGATGTAAACTTTCCGCTTGGTAAAACTTTAGACCAATAATTAGTAATAATGTATTTATCTAAGTCTATTTTGTGGAGCTTTGCTAGCTCTATATCATTTTTAGGCTCAAAGTCTAAAGTGATTGTACTTTCAATTGTGCCTTTTTCATTGTTTACTTTTTTTACAAACTCAATTTGCTCATTAAGTTTACCAGCCTCTTTGATAAAGTCTTCTGCAGGATCTTTATCTTGTTTCTTTATTTCCTTTAGTAATTCATTTACTTCATCTTCTGTAATATTTAATTTATCAGCATAAAACTTTTTACTTTTCTTCCAAGCTAGTAATGATTTTAACTTGACAAGTAAATCTTCAGAGTAAGACATAAGGTGTGGGTTTAGTTAAATATGGTAAAGATATGGAATTTATTTTGGATATTACAAATAAATTTACTAAGGGTGGTTATTCTTTATAACTAGTTTAGTTATAAATAAAAAACTCCCAGGGCTATTACACCCTAGGAGAAGCCTTGTAAAACCAACAAAACAAGACTTTTTTATTATTGGGGTTCCACTAGTATTTCTGTAGTGTTTGTACAGCTTCCAAAAGAGACTACTCTAATAATTTGTGTATCGTCAGGTATTTGATCTGTTGGATAACCTGCTAGTAATTGATCTCTAGTTATATCTGATTCAATTGGTGCTGAGTAGTTATTTACATCTGAGTACAAGTAAAAAGGTCCTGTATCTACCCCTAGTATTGAAAATTGTATTGCTCCTGTCATTTGTTATGTTATTAGTACTTGTTCGTAATTTTGACAATTAAAATTTGCGTTCCTAACTCTAATTATAGTTGTACCAGCAGGAACAGGTGTTAAAAAACCAAAGAATCCTGTTAGTGATGCTATTGAAATACCTGTTGCAATTGGTGTTGTAAAACCATCTGCATCTGAAAATATATTTACAGGTCCAGAACAGACTCCTGCTGAAGTTAAGCTAATTCTTACATTTGTTGAAGATGCCATATTTTATTTTTTTTAATTAGAAACAGATTGATATAGGGCTTAATATGTATCCATTACTGTCTACTCTAGCAGAGTATTCAGTAGAATTTGTATTGAGTCGTATTTTATAGTAGTTCCCATTTCCATTAAATGGGCTAGTTGCTCCAACATTGTTAAATATTCTATCATTTACACTAATCGTTCCAATTGATTGATGTTGTATATAACAAAGAGTATCTATTGCTATGAAACAATCTGACGCACTTGGATTTGTTTGAGACGATATTCCTCCTGGATCTACACTTGGACTAGAACTTGTTGTTGTTGTAGTAGTTGGTGGTGTTACAAATACTGCAGAAAGACCATTTAAACTACAATCGCACGTAGTAGTAGTTGTTGTTGTTGGTGGGATAGTAGTAGTACTTGTTGTTGTACTTGTACTTGAACTTGTAGTTGTAGTTGTAGTTGGAATTATAACTACACCATCGAAAAACCAGTCTTGATTGAACGATTCCATTACATAAGATTGGAAAAGTGGAGTTATTAATTCATCAACACAAGGATTACATATATCATTTGGTTGATATAAATTTCCATTTTGCACTACCTTATTTCCAAAATACCAAGATCCAGCTTTTTCATTAGTCATAGTTGCTTGTATAATAGCTCCAGCCTGAATAAGTAATTGACCAGATTGTGTAGCATTGCCTACACTTATTGTAGAATCTACAACAGATATTCCGTCTACAGTTATTTCAAGATTTACAGTTCCTATAGTTGATGGAGTTTGACTTCGCAACTCCCAGTTAAACTTATAAGGAGGTGGTAATGTAGTAGTAGTTGTTGTTGTTGAACTGGTTGATGTAGTAGTAGATGTACTACTAGTACTTGTAGTAGATGTACTACTAGATGATGTTGTTGTAGTAGTTGGGCAATTAGTTGGTATGTCAATACAATTTTCACAGTTACCTACAGAGCAAACTCTAATAATAGTTGCACCTATAGGAAGTTCTACAACATAACCAGACTCTAATTCTGTAGCTGGTACTTGTGTTTCAAAAGGGGAAACATATCCATCTGCATCTGAAAATAAATCAAACGGTCCAGCAATGCCAGACGGAGGAATAGTTATGGTTATTTGTATTAACATATCTTATATTGTTGTGTTTATTTTAATTTATTGTAGTGTAATATCTAAAGAATTAATACACTTATATTTAGATGTAACTCTTACTACACTTGAATAGTCTGGTACAACAGAACTAGTATATCCAATTAATAAATCTGCTCTAGATATACCTGTTTCAAAAGGATCACTAAAGTTATCTTTATCTGAATAAAGTTCAAAGTTATCAGCATCGGTGCCTATATTAGGTATTGTTAAAAGTACAGTCATAATTATGAACAGCAATTATTATTAATAGTAGTTATTTGATTATTTATATCAATTATTTGAGCTTTCATTGCTGCAATTTCTTGAGTGTTTTTAACTTGTTGAACTTGTAATGCACAAAGAAGAGCATCTATTTTTGATAATGCTACATTTAATGTGTCGCAAGCTTCTATATTTGTACATGGAGTTGTAGGCCCATCATACACAACTGTGCTTGACAAAGGTCCATTTGTTCCACATGAGTTAGTACAAGAGTTACAATTTGATGTACATCCACAAGGGCTATTTAAAACTACATCAGTGCAGCAAGGGTTTACAGGTAAGTGTGCCATTTTGTTTTTATTTTAAGGTATGTAAATTATATAATATGCTCCGTATCCAGGTTGCCAGTTAGCATGATCTTGCCCACCTCCTGTATTTGCTAGTGATACACCAACATTTAAAGTTTGAGTAACTTCACTTGTTAATCCATTTGTAGCTGGAGATGATGTTCCTCTCATTGCGTATCCTAAATTACCACCAGTTGAATAACCTTGTCTTATTTGTTGGTCAGTTTGAACTGGATCTTGAGTGTTAGCAGTACCTAATGACACTACCTTGTGAGTATGACTTGCTGGAGAAAGACTAGAAGTTACAGTTGAAACATGTGTATGTGGAGGTATTTGAGATGATTCTAACGTTACTCTATATGCTCCACTAGTAGTACCTAAACTCCATTCTGGAACTTCTCCAAGGACTGGAACTACAGCTGGATCAAGAGCACCGCCTCCAGGCATTCCTGTTGTAGATGCTACAACAACTCTTCCTCTAAGATCTGGAGTTCCATTAGCACCATTACATAAAAATATTCTATCCCATTCACCTATACCAGCACCTGATCCATCAAAGTTACCTAAGCTTCCAAAATATGGTGTAGCAGAAAAGGGAACCATTCTATTGTTAATTAAAGTTTGAGTTGGATTATTATTTATGTAGTTTTCAATATATGTATTTATATCTGAAATTGCAACAAAAGTGTTATTTACATATGTTATAAAGTTATTTAGATTCTGTTGCACTTCACAAACTTTATCAATTACAGCTTGTATTACAGCTTGTGTATCAGTACTTGTATTAACTGTAGGGTCATCAGTAATACCTGGAACACTAAGACATCCTAGTATATATGGATCAGTAGGTACTTCTTCTTGGATAACACCTATTGTTTCTTCAATTTGACACAATGATTCAATTATGGCCTTTAAATAATTATTTAAAGATAATGGATTACAGTCATCTAAGTTAGCCTGTACTGTAGGACATATTGCAGCTGATGGAACTATAGGAAATACTCCTGTTCCATCAAGTGTTGAACTTAAATAGGTTATTAAAGCCTGCTCTACAAATGATAGAGAGTCTCCATTTTTTATTCCTAAGACAGGGACATCTACCCCTGTATATTTAACGCATTTGTCTGAGCATACTTCAGTACATCCGTTATAGCAATTTGAGCAATTATTTGACATGATATTTTATATTTTTAAGGTGTTGGTATACAAGGGTTATTTAATGTATTAGTTAATCCTGCTTGGTAATGTAACTTACCGTTACAGAGTTTAGTTCTTTGGTCACTTCCTCCAGTTTCTGTTACATACTGTATAGTATCTTTTCTAACAGTGGATTGATTTGCAGCTGCAGCATCCCACCATTGAACTCCTAGCTGTTCAGCAATTCTATCTATTCTACAAAGATAAAAAATTGTACTACATGAGTTTTGACCTGGTGTACCAAAGCAACATGGGTTACCAGCATACTCTGGAGGCATCATTCCCATACTGCAACTACCAGCAAAAAGTAGGCCTATTAATTTCTTAACACCATTGAATTCAGCATATACAGCAGACCCTGAATCACCTTGAAGTCCTGGATTTAAACATCCTGGTTGTTGAGAGGATGGTGTAGTATCGTCTGGTCGAATTACAGAAATGATATCATTGTAGTCTACAGGCCCAAGAGCAGTACCTACATTTGGTAAATTTATTGATCCTGTATATACTCTTAGGTGTCCACATACTCCTTTACCTCTAGCTCCTGAAGTTCTTCCTGATGTCCAAATTTCTGGATTTGTATTATATATATCATCTAATTCAGCTGTTGTAGCAAACGGAGGATTTTGATTAGTTATTACATCTTCAAGACCTATAGGTTGCCATGATGCATATTGTTGTGACGAAGGTACACTTTCAGTCTCAATATCTTGAAAGTTTACAGAATATATTGCAGCATCCACTTGATTAACAAACCCTGTACTAGCTAAGTGAATTGGAGCATATCTTAAACTTATTCCTACTTCATTAACAGGTTGAGTATAACCACCAGCTGCTTCTGTAGCTTGATATACTCTATTTACTGGATCATAATCGTTTTCTACAGTAAGGGCAGCTAAGTTTCTATCGCTTGTGTATGTAGGATTTTCTATAGTTACGTGATTATTAGTAAGTGCTACTATAGCTCCTGATGCTACATCTTGTACAAATGTTCCTAATGTACCAACACTTGGATAGTTATTAGTACTAGCCATTGTTATTCCTCCTCTTAAAGGTCTAGTAAATTGTCTGTTAGTAAATTGTCCAGAGCTAGATCCATTCCATCCTCCACAATCAGAACATGTAGCAAATAGTTGAACTGGAGATTGTTGTATTATATCTATCTTAATAACTTTATCACCTATGGTAATTTCACTTGGTATAATTTCTTCAGAAGACAACTCTTCAATTGGTTTCTTTTCAGTAACTCCAATTACAATAGCATCATCTCCTGTAACTTTACCAGCAGAAACTTTTTCACCTATTCCAACAGAAGCAATAATAGTATTACCTTTTGCAAAGGTCTTTGCTATATGATCTATTTTATCTTTTATTTCTTTTGTTACTTTCATATTCTATTGATTTATTTCTGATTCAAACCATGTCCAAATTGTCTTAGGTCCTGATGGGTTAGGAGTAGTACTACTAGTTGTTGTGGTTGGTGATGGGCCAAATGATGTAATACCATCACTAACTCTACATATAGGAGTGGAAGCAAAGTCATCTGGTGACCTAGATGGTAGACCCATTTCCACAGGCACATCTGCTGGATCTAGTTGTGTCCACTGTAAAGTTTCTAAATCAAATCTCCAAACTCCTGCAAGCTCTGGCGAAACTGTACTATTATCACTACTAGCTATGTAAATACCTCCATCATATATACCCAATGATGCAGTTCCTCTTACACCTGCTGGTAAGTTCACAACTCCATCTAGTGCATTTGTTGTATAATCAAATTGTAATAAGTATGCTGGATTACTATTATCTGGCTGTAATGGTGGAACATAACCTACAGCTATTATCTTATTTGGAGTGCCATCTGTTTTAAATGTCAATACTAAATCTCCTTGAAGCACATATCCGTGATTTACTCCTACATCTATTTTAACACTGTAAGATAATGTTGTTCCTGAAAGCTCCCACTCTAATATTTGACTTACAGCAGTTGGAAAAGGTTGACTAAAATTTTGAAGCCAAATTCCTAAGAATTTAGTGTCAGTCACTGCTTCCATGATGAAACCAAAACTTCTTACATCACCTACTGGATAATCAATAAATTGTCCATCGAATGTAGTGTCTGAAGGAATTCCATTTATATCTGTGTATCCATATCTTGCTAAACTTTTAACACCTGTAACAAATGATGGAACATCTACAATAATGTAGTTTTCACTTAATGCAAAGTTAGGTGAATTTGTTGCAGTGTTTGATGGTAACAATATTTCTTGTTGAGTGTTTGTGTTTACATCCCAAGCAAAGTATTTTTTAAATGAATTTTGTCCAGGTAAACATCTTCCTGGATTAGCAAGACAACTATTACCAGCTGAGTCTGTAGAGTAAACTAATCTACAATTTAGAGGTGGTACAGCACATCCTAAAAATAATTTTCCACCAGTTGGCGCATTACCATATATAGTCATAGATGTATAGTTAGCAAGACTAGTAACTTTAAACTCCCCATCCCCAGAATTGTTTACAACAGGATTACCAGGCAAATTAGGATTTACCATCCCACCCCATAGTTTATTACCATCAACTTGAACTAAACATCCGTCATTTATAGAAAGTGTTGGAGTTCCACCATTAGTTTCTACATAATATACATCTCCAGCTGTACCATCTGCACTACTATTTAGAACACTAGCTCTAATTGGAATATCATTAACTGCTACAGGGAAATCAATTGTAATACTAAAGTCAAAACCTTGAACAGCTAAAAGTACATTTTCTCCCTCAGAATCAGGTGATGTAAGTCCACTACATCCTAAGAAACCACCATCTGTATTGCTTACAAACCAAGCACCTAAGTCATTGGATAAACTTGCTGTACACGTCATTCCAAAGTAAGTAAATGTCTGAGGCCCTAGGTAATTATTATTAGAACTATCATACAAACCATCAAATAGGTTAGGGAAATAAGTAAGACCACAATTAGGGTCAGGATCACCTGATATAAAATTAATGTTAGAACAGCTTGTAGCTGAACTTAACCAGTCATTTGAACTATTTACAAAAATATTGGATGTTAAGTTGTTAGGAATTGATTGATTTACTGTGTATACCTCTAAAGTTTCTGGTTGTAAAATTTGTGCTAATCCATTTACACCCCAGAAAGGTACATCTTTAGCTCCATTATAACTTTCTGAAAATTCTGGCAATCCATAATCTTGAAGTAATATTTTAGGTATAACCTGATTGTTTATACTAAATTCAGGACTAGATGGAGTTACAGGAAATACGACTAAATAATTACCTACTGCATATTGCTGACCCTCTCCACTAGGAGTAAGATCAACTCTATATCCTAATATAAGTTGTCCTGAATTTGTATAAGTAAGATTACTCAACTTACCTGTATTGCTTGCTGGAGTAGCTGCCCACTTAGAAGATATATCATTTGAGGAAATTGTAATGTTTCCTACAGTTGCAATACTAAATTCAGAAAGATAAATTGAACCAGTACCACCAGTACCTTCTGATGGTGCTGGAGCATATTCATTACCTGTTCCAACAATAAGTGTATTATTATCTATTGCAGTCATAGCCCATACAGAAGTTCCTCCCAGATTATGTGCATAAGTCTGTCCCATAGGAACTGTTATCTCTCTTACATAAGTTAATGTAGGAGCATTTGGTGTAGTTCCATCTATGTCCCACTCTCTAATGTATACCTTATCATCATTATCATTTGTTGGATTAGAACCTTGATCAACTATACTAGCTAACCATAGTTTATCTTCTGTAGCACAAATAGGTCTTTCAATACCCACTGTCTCAGTAAAGTCATTGGGAACTAATACAGTTGTACTTGTGTTAGTATTAAAGTTATATACAGCTACACTTCCTGAATTACCACCATCAGTAGACCATAAACACGGTATACCAAATGGATCTGGGAAATAAGTTGTTGAAGTAGTTGTAGTTGAAGAACTAGATGTAGTTGTTGTAGTTGTAATATTACAAAGTATCTCTCCAGCAAAATCACAATTTGGTGTAGCACAAGTGTAAATATCTGTTTCAGTATTTAAACAAAGACCACTTAAGTCATCTAATCTAACAACAGTAGTTCCTGCAGGTGCATTAACCTGAAATCCAGCTAATAAAGCTGCTTTAGATATGCCTTGTGCAAACGGTGTAGCAAAATTAGTTGCGTCAGAATATAGGTCAAAAGGACCTGTTTCATTACCTGCAAAACTTAATGTTATTATTATTGTCATCTCTATCTATAATTTTTGATTTTACTAAACTCCATATCCAAAGGCTATTAATGCATTTCTTATTTCATCATACCAGTATTGTTCTGGGTTAGCAGGACTATTATCTAGATCTGCTGACCATGCAAATCTTGCAGGACTTGCGCTTGGGAAGAATTGTACATTATCTACAGGACCATATGCACTAGCAGGTTTTTCTGCAGGTTGGTTAGGTTGTCCTGCATTAAAGCTTGTAAGAACATCTGCACCATTAATTCCTGCATTAAGAAGCCCAGTAGGTGAAACTAAAGGTTTTATTGTTGAGAAAGTATATGTGGATGTAGCTTCTGGATGGAAAAACTTAGCTCTATATATATTAGTGTTTCCTGCTGCAGCTTCTATATCTGTAACAAAATCTCTTAGATTTCCTATATCCTCTTTTATTCTTGCGTTTGTTTGAACCTCTCTAGTTTCCCATGCGTTTCCTGTATTAAAGTCACCATCCATATTATATCCTGTTCCTGATTCATCACCAAAGGCCATAATTACTAAACTATCTGCATTAGGGAAATATCCTGCTCCATCTATAGTGCCTCCTAATCCTTTATTTGAAAGCATTTGAATTTGTCTTTCTTCACCACTATGACACCAGTATACACGAGCTTCAAACTCATCACTACCATTAGTAGCTCTATCTGTATTTCCACTTGCTTCAGTTCCTCCTGTTGCATAGAAATCTTGAAGTAAGTTTCTAAGATTACTTGTATTTGCATAATCAGCAGATTTCTGAGCATCTGTTAGATTAAAAGTTACAACACCACTAGATCCAATGTCTGCAGTTAATGCAACAGAGATTCCACCACTATCCAAAAGATCAAAAGTAGGTTGATTAGTAGAAGGATCAAATCCTGAAAATTCAACAAAAGTTCCTGCAGGTATTGAAGGGTGTATAGCTTCCATACCATCTACAATACATAAAAATGCTTTACTTGCTGTATCACCGATACCACCTTGCTGTTCAGTAACTCTAATATTTGCATTAGTAGATGAAACTAAACTAATCTTCTCTTGCCCTACTGATTGAGTTCCTGAGACTGTAGATTTTACACCTGTAACACTAGCTATCTGTGCTGTTACTGCTATTGTATCATCCATAGAACCTGAAGTATCACTCCAGAAAGTAAAGTATGAGTTCCCTGTAACTGGTATATCTGGATCAGGAGCAACACAGTCTCCTGCTGCAGTAAC
>Ga0209199_1001875_pt1 | contig 23894 bp, 22 predicted proteins | sample COGITO_mtgs_1105_7_FD_184805 | JGI IMG/M metagenome (GOLD analysis project Ga0209199, IMG submission 184805) | Pelagic marine microbial communities from North Sea - COGITO_mtgs_110523 (SPAdes) (version 2) | ecosystem: Environmental > Aquatic > Marine > Epipelagic ...
CATACCAAAATGAAAATTGGGGTCAGATTGAACCTGCCATAGTTTAACGGACACTTTTAATAGGCACTACAATTGCCTAAGGAGTATCCACATGACTAGAACTAGAAAGCCAAGAAAGTCCTACCCGAAGGCGTTTAAACTGGAAGCCCTTCGCTTAATGGCAGAGTCTGACCGTCCTTCGGCGGAGATTGCTGCAGAGCTTGGCCTTAGGCGAAATCAACTCTATAAATGGAAAGAGCAGTTGGAAAGAAAAGGAGAAGACGCGTTGACGAGTAAGCCAGGAAGGCCACTCAAAAAAGATCAAAGTGAAGTCACTACGTTGCGTCAAGAGAATGATCGCCTGCGTGAAGAGGTCGAGATTTTAAAAAAGGCCGCGGTGTACTTTGCGAAAGAGCTCAAGTGAAGTACGCCTTTATCCACTCGGAGCGAAAGCGGCATTATGTGAGTCGTCTGTGTTCAGTGTTGAATGTTTCAACCAGTGGTTACTATGATTGGATTGACCGACCAGCGAGTAAGACGGAGAAAATCAATCAGCGTTTAGTGACAAAAATTCGCTGCTATCACAAGGCGAGTCGCCAAACTTACGGGGCTCCGCGTATCCAAAAAGATCTTTTGGCTAGTGGCGAAACGGCCAGTCGGCAGCGCGTGGCTAGATTGATGCGTGCTGAGCAGATTCAATCCAAAATGGCGAAACGGTTCGTGGTCACAACCAACTCAAAAGGTACGACAGCGCCGGCACCTGATCGCTTACAGAGGCGATTTAAAACTGAGCTCAAAAATGAAGCATGGGTGTCTGACACCACCTTCATTCGGACGCGTCAGGGCTGGCTTTATCTCGCGGTGATGATGGATCTTTACTCGAGGAAAGTCATTGGTTGGGCGATGTCTGATCGCAATGATTCAACGTTGGTGGCTGACGCCCTAATGATGGCGGTATGGCGCAGAGGGAAGCTAAAAGGTGTGACAGTGCATTCAGATCAAGGCAGTACTTATGCCTCAGGCAGTTATCGCAAGTTACTGCAGCAAAATGACCTGCTTTGCAGTATGAGCCGGAAAGGCGAATGCCATGATAATGCAGTGGCGGAAAGCTTCTTTGGGACGCTTAAAACCGAACTCGTGGATGACGAAGACTATCGGACGAAGGAGGATGCCAGACAAAGCATTTTTGAATATATCGAGGTATTTTATAACCGCCAAAGACGGCACTCTTATCTGGGCTATGTGAGCCCATATGAGTATGAGCGGGCGCAGGCCCTTAATTAAATTCTCCGTAAAAATATGGCAACCTCAGACTCGAATTAAAAGCAATCCCGGCTATCGTCGCAAGAAGCGACCTAATAAGTAGCATGCGAAAGATAAAACAAGGAAGTCAGTGGTTTTTTTAAGAGGTACCGCCTCTTATTAAAGAATTAGGGTCAGACTGGAATTAAACGTATTTCACGGCTGTTGTCGCAAGATGCGAGACATAACAACAGCCACAGCGATAGAAAACAGGGAAGTGAGTTGAATTTTAGCCATTGTTAAACAAAGGCTAAATTCCAACAACAGGATTGCAGGGAGTCAGCCTTGCAACCTGCGGTAGCCTGCCAGTAACAATGGATTGCATGTCATAGATTATGGAATATAAAACAGTATCTAAAGAGAAATCAGAGCCAACGTCGGTCAATGAGCGACTTCCTCGCTACTTTGTAAAAGGCTATCCACAGCATGTTATTCAGCGTGGCAATAATCGAGATGTTATTTTCGCCTCGGATGCTGATTACCTTTTTTATCTTGAATGCTTGGCTGAGGCCGCTGAAAAGCATCGGTTACAAATACATGCCTATGTACTAATGACTAACCATGTTCATTTGTTGGCGACGCCTGAATCTGAAGAAAGCCTGCCTAAAACCATGCAATCCATTGGGCGTCGCTACGTTCAATATTTCAACCGCACTTATCGTCGAACTGGCACGTTGTGGGAAGGTCGTTATAAGGCCACAGTAATAGATACTGACCAGTATTTTTTGGCTTGTAGTCGGTATATTGAACTTAACCCCGTTCGGGCAGGCATGGTTTCCCATCCATGCGAGTATCCCTGGTCTAGCTATCCGGTGAATGCTTTGGGAGAAAATACTGTATTTGTTACTCCCCATTCGAATTATTTAGCGCTAGGACGAGATAAGATTGCTTGCCAAAGGGCTTACCAGTCTTTGTTTGATGTAGCGTTGACAGACCAAGAGATTAAGGACATTAGAGAGTCCACTCGAAAAGAGTGGGCACTGGGTGATGATCGCTTCAAAGAGCGTGTAGAAGAGCTTTCGCAGAGGAGAGCTACGCCTTTGTCTCGGGGGAGGCCGAAGAAGGGATCTTAATTAAATTCGAGTCTGACCCTAATTCTTTAAATCGTGTAACGCCTCACCAGTCGTGGACATATCCATTGGACAATTTTTTAGTAGTTCATATGCCAGAGGTTCATTATTTGAATACAACGCTGCGTGCCCTGCAGCTTCATCACAGCCGCCTGCCACTCTGGAATAGCTACACCCCGATAACAAAAATAATAGTGCGGCTATGGTCTTCATATTAACGTCCAGAGCACTTCCCTTCACGTTCAATAACATTCATAAGTGGGGTCTATATCTAGATTGAGGCTTAAACATGCCTCAACGTTTTTAGGATCCACATACTCTAATGAGATTTTTGGAATTTTTGTAAGACACGTCCGAATTTCATCATTTGGCTCTAACCCCACGGTCGAGCTTCCATTTAGATACATAAACGCGATTGCGGAAACAGAAATATCATGGCCTTTAAGAGCTGCCCTACAAGATAATTCCTGTGATTTTTCTACCCTCTCTTTCAAAGACTTATACGAGCCCATGCGTTCGTAGTAAATTAACGCTTGCAGATGATGGAGAGCGATACCGGTTGCATCAACCTTCTCACACTCCTTTAGCATTTCATATGCCTCTGGCATCTTGCCCTCATATATTGCTTTTATACCAGCGTCCTCGTTGCAGCCAGATTGATCAAAAGCATGTGAGCATGCCGCTAAAAATAGAATTGGTATTAAAAGAGCCTTCAAGAATCTGACCTGCATTCAGAATCCGCGCCACCTTTTGAAATAAGACTGAAGCAGATCGAAACATCGATAGGATCAGCATACTTTAAGGAAGTCTTTTTCATATTAATTAAACATTCACTCACTTCTTCGTTGGGAATTATGTTTAGAGAACTATCCCCTTGCTGATAAACGGAACCGAACCACCGAATTGCGACAATATAGCCTTTTCGCGCGGCTTTACACTCCAGTTTGAATGAATGATCCATGCGCGCTTCAAATGATTGATAGTGTCCTTGCCCGTCGAAAAAAATAAGTGAATGTAAATAATGCAAAGCCTCCCCCGACGCATTGGGATCATTCTCACAATTCTTGAGCGACTGATAAGCTAAACTTGAGTTCTGTTCGTTTGCTGCTCGAACCCCAGTCTCTTCATCACATTGTGCAATTGACGGGTCGTGGTAACAAGCAATCAACATGAGTATCGATAAAATCAATTTGTTCATAAATCAATGACCTTATTTGCCACCTATGTTTTTAAAAGGCTGCTAGCCCAGCTAACTGTCATTTTGGAATAGCTGCACCCTGATAACAAAAAAAGTAATACGGCTGCTGTGGCCTTCATAATAACGTCGAGGGTGTTTTCCCCATGTTTAATAACATTCATAAGTGGGGTCTATATCTGGGTTGAGGCTCAAGCAAGCCTGTACATGAGAGATATTCGCATATTCAAGGTCATCCTCCTGAAGCCCCAAAAGGCAGTTGCGGACCAAACTGTTTGCCTTGATACCCAAACTTTTGTCGCCGTCGCGATAATAAGCAGCTAGAACAACAACAGACGTTGTATAACCCTTGTGTACTGCTCGGCACAATAGTTGCTCGGAATCAATCATGCGTTCGTCAAATGACGAGTAATTACCATAGTTGGTAAAGTAAGCAAAACCATGTAACTGGTGCAATGTCTCACCACTAGCGTTCAAGTCAGCTGCACAAGCTTTGAGCAATTCATAGGCTCGGGATTCATTATTTGAATATAGGGCTGCCAGGCCATTTTTTTCATCACATTCACTCGCCACACCGATTTGAATACAACTCGCTAGCAGGCCGATATACAGAAAAATTATTCTCATAGGTCAATGACTCCATTAAGTTCAGACAATGTAACGCCTCGATTACAATACAACTTCGCAGTTAGGTTATTGCTCAGTAATCAGAAGCACTCATTACTCGGATCTATACTTGGATTCAAACTTAAACAGTATTCGACATCTTTTGGATTCACATATTCTGATGAATTGAGGGATGGAATATTAGACAAGCACAGGCTGATCTTATCGTTGGGTTCTAGGCCCAAATATTCATCAAATGATTTGTAAATATTTGCCAGCCTCCGAATTGAAATTGTATACCCCTTTAAAGCTGCCTGGCATGATAGTTTCTTAGACGCTATGATTCTGCTATCTAGTGAATCATAGGAACCAAGGCCCTTTGGAAAAACCAGTATATTGAGATTATGTAGTGCCCTTCCACTAGCATCTGCAAACTCGCAGCCTTTCAGTAATTCATATGCTTCAGTAAGATTATTTTCATCAATGGCCTTTAGGCCAGCTTGCTCATGACACAGCGATGGCTGGACTGCAAAAGAGCAAGCAGGCAATAAGGCCATGATAAATAGAAACGATTTCATAACGCAATCAACGTTTAATAACATTCATAAGTGGGGTCTATATCTGGGTTGAGACTTAAACAAGCCTCAACGTTTTTAGGGTCTACATACTCCAATGAGATTTTTGGAATTTTTGTAAGACATATACGAATTTCATCATTTGGCTCTAACCCCGCGGTCGAGCTGCCATTGAGATACATAAACGCGATTGCGGAAACCGAAACATCATAGCCTTTAAGCGCCGCCCTGCATGACAAGTCCTGCGCCTTTCCAATTCGCGCATAGATATTACTATATGAGCCCATGTCTTCGACCTTTATTAGTGCTGAAAGATAATGAAGAGCTCTCCCTGAAGCATCAATGTACTCACACTCCTTTAGTAATCCATAGGCTCTAGCCATCTTCCCCTCATTAATTGCATTGATTGCCGCTTCTTCCTGACACTGAATTGTCTCAAAAGCATGTGAGCAAGCTGACAACATCATAATTAGCGTCAGTAGAATAAATTTCATAGGTCAATAACTCCATCAAGTTGCTGTAAGCTAACCGATCTATTGCATACCAACCGTTGAGAGAACCCCTTATTCAGTAAAAAGCGATCTGATACCATTTCAGCCTGCTCTTCTTGATTGTAGTCTGAATATGACTTACCTGGATCAAAAGGCCCATAGCAATAGTCAGATCCGGCTTGCGCACTCTCTAGCCCCACCCTCGCATCATCCCATGCCCAAGTTCTCTGTTGATAAATATGCACGAGTTCATGCACAAAGATAGCTTGCTCAACAGTACTTACTTGCACACTGAGTACAGAGTAGTCCTCGCTCCATGGAAAGTTAATAGTATTATTATCTGGAATATAGATATTACCATCGTTAACCGCAACTTTAAGACCAGCGAAACCTCGCCTCAAGACTTCGACTGAATTAATATTTGCCACTGCTAAGCCATTGTTCACAGCCATAGCAATCTCCCCAGGCGTTAAAGGTCGCGAATTAAACGAACCCGTCTCCTCACCAACCTCTGCAAGCTGGCCCCTTACAACCAACCCTCGCGTATCATCTAAGTGTGGTGAACCTATCGTAAGGCCGGCATCAATCTCTATTTGCAGTATTCCGCCATTTCTAAGTACTCCGCCAAGAATGGTCTCACCAAGGATGCTTTCAAGAATGTCTGCAACTGCTTTAGCAGGATTGGACAGTGCATCTAATACAAACTCTCCTGCCTGGGTCACATCTTCTAGCGCATCTCGCAGGTCTAAAGCATCTTGTGAAATCAATGAAGCATCATACCCAGTTGCCGTATAGGGGACTAAAACGTAGTAGAACCCACAGATATACTCACCGTAAAACCAGTCGTACTGACAGCCATAGGTCAGTACGTAGGTATATCCAGTAACAGTAATAATATTATTGTCAAAATAATTACTATCCCCAAGCCAGTGCGTAATGCTGCTAAAGGTCTTAACAAAGTCGTCATCAATGTCTCTGACCGAGCTGGCCTGCCCACTGAATAGCTGGCCTTTAGAGAAGACCATTTGGTTATTGGCACCTGCGATATGGCTGCTGATCCCTTTGAGTATTAGATCGACGTAGCCATCCATATTAAAGTCACTTAAGACTACCTCTATGGTTGCCGTGGCCCAGCTAGCTGCTGTGCTAAGTTGGGCTGGTGTGGCGGCTATAGCCAGGAAAGTTTTATCGGCCTGTTGCTGCAGGATTGTCGCATTTAATACTCCGTTATTGGCATTGCCACCAGAAGTACGATTTACGAATAAATCTAGCTTGCCGTCCCCATTGATATCACCTTTTCTAACTTGATAGATATAGTCTTTTTGGTCCCATATTCCATCGACTTCGATAGGGGGCCCGCTATACACATTGACTGAGATTTCGTTGCTGTAATAAAACTGAGGAAATCCCGAGTAAAAATCAATTGTGACTCCACGGTAGTAATAGATGCCCTCAGGTTTGCCCGAGAACTCCGCTACGCCATTGGTTCCTGTAACAAATGCCAGGTGCCAGTTGCCCCAACTCTCTCTTGCAATATCGGCTGGGGTGCATAGGTTACTGAGTAACTTTCCCCAGCCTGCACTGTTGGCACGGATGCCGATATTGCATGGGCCTGTACAGAGAAAATTGCAGAGGTGATTATTAACAATAGCGATGTATAAATTTGCCTAGTTAACGAGCATTTCATAATGACTTCCTTATCATTGTTAAGTGGGTAATTGAATAGCTATTAGCTATCCTTATTTTCTTAATATGATTCCTGTTGGAGCCCTGCTACCGGTAATTGGCTTATTGAATTCACGGGTAACCGATTTAGCGAGGTCTTCGCCTAGATAACTGTAGAGTTGTTGTTGCTTGTTAAGAGAAGCATCACGCATTAATTGCGCACTTCGTTCTGGGTTTGTCTTACGAAGCTCATAGGCTTCTACCATTTCCATTTCGCTCTGGGAAATTACCTCGTAAACGAAAAATACCTGTTCGTCTGTAAGATCCTTCTGTTCAGCTATATGGTTTAACCGAGTGAAGCGGTGATCTAGAGCAGCAAGTACTCGCAAGGCTGCTTCATTTCCGAGTGCTTCTTTAAGCTCATTGCGCTGGATTATTAAGGTTTGAGGGCTAATTTGTTCACTATTGGTCATACCAAATGAAGTGGCCATAATCGCGTAGGTGTCACGGAAAGACTCTTCGCTGAAATCGACTCCGCTTTGACGTAGCTTATCTGACAAATAGGAGTGTCGAAGGCCATATTCAAATGCAGCCTTCTCTCCGATTACGCTGCGAATATCCGTTTCCTTGAGCCTGTGAATGCCAACCATAGGCTGAGCCGAAGGGCTAGTGATTAAGCTTTTTGCGGGCGGTTCTTCAAGCCGGTTGATCTGCTGTTCCACCCGTTGTTTGTTAAGTGCGATTTGCTGGGCGGATGTAAGGAAACTGGCGTGATGCGATAAAGGGTAAAAGGCGTCTTTGAAAACGGGGTTTTGAGACGCTTCGTCGCCAAATTGCTGTATCAGGGCCGATCTTATCTCTTGAGCATCAATCAACCTGTTACGGATAGGGCCAGTTTTACTGAAAAAGTTGTGGGCTTGCCAATATTTATTGGGCAAATCGCCCTGTCTCTGACTTTGCTTATATTTGATTTCTCCATACACCAAAATAGCGACTTGAAGATCGCTCAAGTCGCTGCTTTTTAAGTCATTAAGAGAATTGGTTTTGTCGGGCCCACTGGGGTCTTGGACATCTCTATCGGAGCTGTCAGTTACTTGAGGTTTGTCATCTAAGGTTTGATTAATGCTAGGAACAAAATTAGTGAGTAAAACCAAATTTAATACCCCTGAGAGTATTAATAAGGCTTTCGTGTTCATTGTAATCCTTTGTTTACTGGTCTATTTTCCTATGAGTTTTATAGATAGTAGTTGACGATTTTAGGATTTGCCAAGGCAATTAAATCTATATTTTCTTATTGCTGGTTTTGGCTAGACACTACAGAAAACTTGATCGCTATTTAGTCTCCGCGAGTTTGTAAAAAATAATATGGGAGAGGTGGGACTTTGAAGGGGCTCTTCTCAGTAAACTGGTGCATGGAATAGCCGCCTCCCTTTGATTAGAGACTGTTAGAGAAACAACCAGCCTTAGCCCATATTTTTGGCCATGATGGCTTCGGCGATATTCTTCGGTGCTTCACCGTATTTCTCAAATTCCATGGTGAAGGTGGCTCGGCCCTGAGTTGCTGAACGCAGGTCTGTCGCATAGCCAAACATTTCTGCCAGGGGAACTTCGGCATCGACAACTTTGCCCATTGGGCTGTCGGCCATTCCCAGAATCATACCGCGACGACGATTAAGGTCGCCGACCACATCGCCCATATTGGCTTCTGGGGTTACTACTTCAACTTTCATCATGGGCTCCAGCAATACGGCGCCACCAAACTCCTTAAGGTCTCGCGTGGCTAGGGAGCCGGCAATCTTAAAGGCCATTTCAGACGAGTCCACGTCATGGTAAGAACCATCATATAGGGTGGCTTTAACGCCCAGTAGCGGGTAGCCAGCAAGCACGCCATTCTGTAGCTGCTCTTCGATACCTTTGGACACTGCCGGAACAAATTCCCTTGGGACTGCACCGCCTACAACCTCATTCACAAACTCAAGGCCCTCGGCACCAGCATCTTCTGCTGGCTCAAACTTAATCCACACATGGCCGTACTGACCACGCCCACCAGACTGGCGGACAAACTTGCCTTCAATCTCGCAGGTGTTGCGAATGGCTTCGCGATAGGCAACCTGCGGCTTACCTATATTGGCCTCTACGGTAAATTCGCGCCGCATACGGTCGACCAGAATATCCAGGTGCAGCTCACCCATACCGGAGATAATGGTCTGGCCACTCTCTTCGTCGGTCTTCACTCTGAATGAAGGATCTTCCTGCGCTAACTTGCCCAGAGCTACGCCCATTTTTTCTTGGTCGGCTTTGGTGCGCGGCTCTACGGCAACTGAGATTACTGGCTCGGGGAATTCCATACGCTCGAGGATAATCTTGCTGCTCTCTGCGCAGAGGGTGTCACCGGTGGTGGTATCTTTTAAACCAATAGCGGCGGCGATATCGCCTGCCAATACTTCTTTAATTTCTTCACGGCTGTTGGCGTGCATCTGCACCATACGGCCAACGCGTTCGCGCTTCATTTTTACGGAATTAAAGACCGCTGTGCCGCTCTCCAAGGTGCCGGAGTAAACCCGCATAAAGGTCAGGGTACCGACAAAGGGGTCAGTGGCAATCTTGAAGGCCAATGCAGCAAAAGGGGCGCTGTCGTTCGCTTCACGGGTGCCCTGCTCGCCATTCTCTAGCTCGCCTTCGATGGCTTTGACTTCGGTGGGCGATGGCAGGTATTCAACCACGGCATCGAGCATGGCCTGAACGCCTTTGTTCTTAAAGGCTGAGCCTCCCAGCACGGGAACAATTTCATTGGCCAATGTGCGGATACGTAAGCCCTGCTTAATTTCGGCTTCGGTCAGGGCCTCTTCTTCGAGGTACTTATCCATAAATTCTTCGGTGGCTTCAGCCGCACATTCGACTATATATTCGTGCATCTCTTGGCACTCGTCGAGCATGTCGGCGGGAATCTCTCCGTATTCGAAAGTCATGCCTTGGTCCGCTTCGTTCCAGTAGATGGCTTTCATCTTGACGAGGTCGACGACGCCTTTGAATTCTTCTTCGGCACCAATGGTCATCTGTAGCGGCACAGCCAGTGCGCCCAAGCGTTCTTTAAGCTGTTCTACGACCATCATGTAGTCTGCCCCGGCGCGATCCATCTTATTGACGAACACCATGCGCGGCACTTCATATTTGTTGGCCTGACGCCATACGGTTTCAGTCTGCGGCTGAACCCCTGAAGAACCGCAGAGTACGATGACAGCACCATCCAGTACGCGCAGTGACCGCTCTACTTCAATGGTGAAGTCTACGTGGCCCGGGGTGTCGATAATATTGACTCGATGATCTTCAAACTGGGCGTCCATTCCTTTCCAAAAGCAGGTAGTGGCGGCGGAGGTAATGGTGATACCCCGCTCCTGCTCCTGTTCCATCCAGTCCATTGTGGCCGCGCCATCGTGCACTTCACCAATTTTGTGGGACATGCCTGTATAGAACAGTACCCGCTCTGTGGTGGTGGTTTTGCCTGCATCTACGTGTGCACAGATACCAATGTTGCGATAGCGACTGATGGGGGTTTTGCGAGCCACGATATTTTCCTTATTTTAGAAGCGAAAAAAGGCGGCTATTAAAGCCACCTTTTTTCGCGATAAGTTTAAATCAAACTTAATCTTATTAGAAACGGAAGTGCGAGAACGCCTTGTTGGCTTCTGCCATACGGTGTACGTCTTCACGTTTCTTAACTGCTCCGCCCTTACCCTGAACTGCATCAATCAGTTCGCCAGCAAGACGCTGTGGCATGGATTTCTCACCACGGCTACGGGCATAATCTACTAACCAACGCATGGCCAGAGCTGTACGTCGCGATGGACGAACTTCAACTGGCACCTGATACGTTGCACCACCAACACGGCGAGACTTAACCTCGACCAACGGTGCTACGTTATCTAGCGCTTCTTCAAACACTTCCACGGGGCTCTTCTTCAAACGCTCTTCGACAATGTCGAGTGCGCCGTAGACGATCCGCTCAGCAACTGACTTCTTGCCGCTGACCATTACGTGGTTCATGAACTTAGCGAGCGTGACATTACCGAACTTAGGGTCCGGCAGAATATCACGCTTTGCTGCTACTCTTCTTCTTGGCATCGTTTTGCCCTTCTCTTCAGGTTTTTTCCAGGGATAGGCCCTGGCCTTACTTGGTTGTTAACCGATATTACGCTTTTGGTCGCTTAGTGCCGTACTTAGAACGACGCTGAGTTCGTCCATTTACACCCGCTGTATCCAATGTGCCGCGTACCGTATGGTAACGAACACCTGGAAGATCTTTTACACGACCGCCACGAATCAAAACAACGCTGTGCTCTTGCAGGTTGTGGCCTTCACCACCAATGTATGAAGTAACTTCAAATCCACTGGTGAGACGAACACGACATACTTTACGCAATGCAGAGTTTGGCTTCTTGGGAGTAGTAGTGTAAACACGGGTACAAACACCACGACGCTGCGGACAGGCCTGTAGTGCGGGTACGCCACTTTTAGTGACTTTGCGTTTTCTCGGCTTACGAACCAACTGGTTGATCGTTGCCATGCAATATTTCTCCAAAAATAAAAAATGCCTTCCTATTTGAAGGCCATACATTCCTTGAATCCGCCAGCTATACCAGCCTTTAGATTCAAAAGGGAGCGGCATTCTAATTACCGCACATCCGGGAGTCAAGCCAGCATTGCCATTACCAGGGAGGTAGATGGCAAATACTGGCAATTAGCCCTTATTCTTCAGCGAGATTCGCGCTTAACGCTTCACTCAGTGCCGCTTCAACATCTGCTGCACTCATTACTGGCTCTTCGACTTTCTCACGATCTTTACGACGCTGTGCGTGATAAGCCAGACCGGTTCCCGCAGGAATCAGACGACCTACAACCACGTTCTCTTTCAGGCCGCGCAGTGGATCGGCTTTACCGGTAACCGCTGCTTCGGTGAGCACTCGCGTGGTCTCCTGGAAAGAGGCTGCCGAGATAAAGCTTTCGGTAGCCAGTGAGGCTTTGGTAATCCCCAGTAATTGACGCTCGTACTTGGCCGGCTGCAAACCTTCTTGACGCAGACGCTCGTTCTCTTCAAGCACGCGACGGTATTCAACCTGCTCGCCACGAATCAGTGTCGAATCACCCATATCGGTGATCTCAACTTTACGCAACATCTGGCGAGTGATTACTTCAATGTGTTTATCATTGATCTTCACACCCTGCAGACGGTAAACGTCCTGGATTTCGTTAACGATGTACTTAGCCAGCTCGCTGATACCTTTAAGACGCAAGATATCATGTGGGATTGGTGGGCCATCAGAGATAACTTCACCCTTCTCAACGTGCTCACCTTCAAACACACCAAGCGTACGCCACTTCGGAATCAGCTCTTCGTACTGTAGCTTGCCGTTTGGCAATGGTTGGCCGTCATCTGGAGTGATCACTAAGCGCAACTTGCCTTTAGTCTCTTTACCCAGAGTAACTGTACCTGTGATCTCTGCCAAAATTGCAGGATCCTTAGGCTTACGTGCTTCGAACAAATCAGCAACACGCGGCAGACCACCTGTAATATCTTTAGTACCACCAGAATCTTGCGGTATACGTGCAATGATCTGTCCGATATCGATAGTGTCGCCGTCAATTACGTTGATACTTGCGTTAGCAGGCAGCGGGTAATGGGCAGGCACTGTTGAGTTCGGGAAAATCAGCTCTTTACCTTTCTTATCGGTCAAGGAGATCATCGGCTTCAGTTCTTTACCTGCAGCCGGACGCTCGTTGGGATCGATAATCGAGATGCTGGTCAAACCAGTCATGTCGTCAGTTTGCTGACGGATACTCAGGCCTTCTTCCATGCCAGAGAATGCTGCCTTACCGGCAACTTCTGTCACGATTGGGTGAGTGTGTGGATCCCAGTTGGCAATTACGTCGCCCGCTGCAACCTTAGAGCCGTCTTTAACTTTGATCACGGCACCGTAAGGTAGCTTATAACGCTCGCGCTCACGTCCGTTTTCATCGGCAATGGCCAATTCACCAGATCGAGATACAGCGACCAGATTTTTGTCTTTGTTCTGCACAGTCTTGAGGTTAACCAGACGAATAGTACCGTCTTGCTTAACTTTCACGCTATCAACCGCAGAGGCTCGCGATGCCGCTCCACCAATGTGGAAGGTACGCATCGTTAGCTGGGTACCGGGCTCACCAATTGACTGAGCAGCAATAACACCTACTGCCTCGCCTTGGTTAACACGGTGTCCACGAGCCAGATCACGTCCGTAACAAGAAGAACAGATACCATGTGAAACTTCACAGGTAATTGGCGAGCGCACAATAACTTCGTCAATGCTCATCGATTCGATGCGCACGACCCATTGCTCGTCAATCATAGTGCCAGCAGGCACTGCAATTTCTTCACTGCCAGGCTTCAATACATCCTGTGCAACAATTCGACCTAGGATTCGATCGCCCAGTGAGGAGATGATGTCACCACCCTCAATAACTGGTGCCATCAACAAGCCTTCAGTCGTACCACAGTCAACTTCTGTTACTACCACGTCCTGGGAAACATCAACCAAACGACGAGTCAGGTAACCGGAGTTAGCTGTCTTCAGTGCGGTATCCGCCAATCCTTTTCGCGCTCCGTGAGTGGAGATAAAGTACTGAAGTACGCTCAGTCCTTCACGGAAGTTTGCCGTAATAGGCGTTTCGATAATTGAACCATCTGGACGCGCCATCAGACCACGCATACCCGCTAGCTGACGAATCTGAGCTGGGCTACCACGAGCGCCAGAGTCGGCCATTACAAATACAGAGTTGAAAGAATCTTGCTGCTCTTCCACGCCGTCTTTGTTAATTACCATCTCGGTGCTGATGCCTTTCATCATCGACTTGGCTACACGGTCATTGGCCTGAGACCAAATATCGATAACCTTGTTATATTTTTCACCCTGGGTAACAAGACCGGACGCGAACTGGCTTTCAATTTCGCGAACCTGATCTTCGGCACCAGAGATAATCTCATGCTTATCATCGGGAATAACGAAGTCGTTAACGCCGATAGAAACGCCTGAGCGCGTTGAGTAGTTAAACCCGGTGTACATCAGCTGATCAGCAAAGATAACTGTCTCTTTCAAACCAACACGACGGTAGCACTCGTTGATAACGGTAGAGATTGCTTTCTTAACCATTGGCTTGTTAACCAATTCAAACGGTAAGCCTGCAGGAACAACTTCCCACAACAGCGCACGACCAACAGTGGTGTCTACTATTCTACGATCTTCAGTACGCTCGCCGGTTACTTCATCAACCAATACTTCGTTGATACGCAACTTGATGCGGGCCTGCAAATCAGCAGCGCCAGTCGCATAGGCACGAGAAACTTCGCGAGTATCGGCAAATACCATGCCTTCACCAAGCGCGTTCACTCGGTCACGAGTCATATAATAAAGACCCAAGACAACATCCTGAGACGGAACAATAATCGGCTCACCAGAAGCGGGTGACAGAATGTTGTTCGTCGACATCATCAGAGCACGAGACTCCATCTGCGCTTCAATAGTCAGCGGCACGTGTACTGCCATCTGATCGCCATCGAAATCGGCGTTGTAGGCCGCACAGACTAATGGGTGTAACTGAATCGCTTTACCTTCAATCAGCACTGGTTCAAAGGCCTGAATACCAAGACGGTGAAGTGTGGGTGCACGGTTAAGCAGCACTGGATGCTCGCGAATAACATCGTCGAGAATATCCCAAACCACTGGCTCTTCACGCTCGACCATTTTCTTGGCCGCTTTAATTGTCGTCGCCAAACCGCGCAACTCTAATTTACTGAAGATAAACGGCTTAAACAATTCCAGTGCCATACGCTTAGGCAGACCACATTGGTGCAATCTAAGAGTAGGACCAACAACAATTACAGAACGGCCAGAGTAATCAACTCGCTTACCCAGCAAGTTCTGACGGAAACGACCCTGCTTACCTTTAATCATATCGGCAAGAGATTTTAATGGGCGCTTGTTAGAACCGGTAATAGCACGACCGCGACGACCGTTATCAAGCAATGCATCGACAGATTCCTGGAGCATACGCTTTTCGTTACGCACGATAATATCTGGCGCACTAAGTTCTAACAGACGCTTTAAACGGTTGTTACGGTTGATCACTCGACGGTACAGATCATTGAGATCTGAGGTCGCAAAACGACCGCCATCTAGAGGTACTAGGGGACGTAGATCTGGTGGCAGAACTGGCAGTGCTTGCAGCACCATCCACTCTGGCTTATTGCCGGAACCATGAAACGCTTCTAGTAACTTAAGACGCTTAGAAAATTTCTTAATCTTGGTCTCAGACTTAGTGTTGGGGATTTCCTCACGGATATCCGCAATCTCGTCTTCGAGAATAATCTCTTTAAGCAGTGCCTGAATTGCTTCGGCACCCATGGTTGCAGTGAACTCGTCACCGAACTCTTCGAGAGATTCAAAGTATTCTTCGTCGGTCAGTAACTGACCTTTTTCCAAGGTTGTCATACCAGGTTCGGTAACAACAAAGGATTCGAAATACAGTACGCGTTCAATTTCACGCAATGTCATATCTAGCATTAAACCAATGCGCGATGGCAGAGACTTAAGGAACCAGATGTGAGCAACTGGACAGGCCAGTTCAATGTGACCCATGCGCTCACGACGTACTTTTGTGAGTGTTACTTCAACACCACATTTCTCGCAGACAATGCCGCGATGCTTCATACGCTTGTACTTTCCGCACAGGCACTCGTAGTCTTTTACGGGTCCAAAAATTTTGGCACAGAAAAGACCTTCGCGCTCAGGCTTGAAGGTACGGTAGTTGATGGTCTCAGGCTTTTTAACTTCACCAAATGACCAAGAGCGGATCATTTCAGGCGATGAGAGACCGATTCGAATATTATCGAATTCAGTATTTTGTTCTTGCTGCTTGAGTAGGTTGACTAAATCCTTCAAGGCTTTTCCTCCAGTAACTGGGTTTGCCGAGGCGATTGTTCGCCCCGGCCATTATTAAGCAATACAGCGCTTATTCGTTTTCCAATTCCATGTTGATGCCGAGTGAGCGCACCTCTTTAACCAACACGTTGAATGACTCTGGCATGCCAGGCTCCATTCGGTGATCGCCATCCACGATGTTTTTATACATCTTGGTTCGACCTGCAACATCATCGGACTTAACGGTAAGCATTTCCTGCAACGTGTAAGCGGCACCATATGCCTCCAACGCCCATACTTCCATCTCACCAAATCGCTGCCCACCAAACTGTGCCTTACCACCCAGCGGCTGCTGAGTAACCAAGCTGTAAGAACCGGTTGAACGAGCGTGCATCTTGTCGTCTACCAAGTGGTTAAGCTTGAGCATGTACATGTAGCCAACAGTAACAGGACGTTCAAACTTATCGCCTGTGCGACCATCGTAAAGTTCAGTTTGACCACTTTCATTCAAACCAGCTAACACGAGCATTTTCTTCAGCTCTACTTCGTGAGCGCCGTCAAATACTGGCGTCGCAATTGGCACACCTTTACGTAAGTTGGAGGCTAACTCAAGAACTTCACCATCACTCAGTTCTTTCAGATCGGTGCCGTAAACGGTATCGCCTACGTCATAGATTTCTTGCAAGAATTTACGAATCTCAGCAGCTTTAGACTGTGCTTTGATCATGGCGTCAATTTTAACACCCAGACCTTTAGCAGCCATACCCATATGGGTTTCAAGTACCTGACCAACGTTCATTCGCGATGGAACACCTAGCGGGTTGAGCACGATATCAACTGGTTCGCCCTGTTCATCGTAAGGCATGTCTTCAATAGGTTTAATTACCGAGATAACACCTTTGTTACCGTGACGACCAGCCATCTTGTCACCGGGCTGAATACGACGCTTAACGGCCAGATAAACCTTAACGGTTTTCAGTACGCCAGGCGCTAAATCATCACCGCTCTGCAACTTGCCACGCTTCTCTTCAAAACGATCGTCGAGATCAATACGACGCTCGCCAAGCTGAGTTTGCGCTGCACCAATCAGGTCGTTGAAAGCCGCTTTTTCCATGCGGATAGCAAACCAATCATCGGTGCTGTATTCGGCAACTGCTTCAGCAGTTAATGTCTCGCCCTTTTTAAGACCGGCAGCCTTGCTTACTTTGCCGCCTACCAAAGAGGTAAACAAACGACCGAGTGTGGCATTTTCAACAATGCGGTACTCGTCGTTTAAATCTTTACGATACTGGTCAAGCTCAGTTTTCTCGATGTCCAGAGAGCGCTGATCTTTGTCCAAGCCATCGCGAGTAAACACCTGAACATTAATAACAGTACCCTTGATGCTGCTTGGAACACGTAGGGAAGTGTCTTTAACGTCAGACGCTTTTTCACCGAAAATGGCACGCAATAGTTTTTCTTCCGGCGTAAGCTGGGTTTCGCCCTTAGGCGTTACCTTGCCAACCAAAATATCACCGGCAGAAACCTCTGCACCAATATGCACAATACCTGACTCATCGAGACGGGCCAGCGCTACTTCACCAACATTTGGAATGTCGGCAGTAATGTCTTCAGAGCCCAACTTAGTGTCGCGAGCAACGCAAGTCAGTTCCTGAATGTGGATAGTGGTGAAGCGATCTTCCTGAACAACACGCTCAGAGATCAGAATCGAATCTTCGAAGTTGTAACCGTTCCAAGGCATAAATGCGATGCGCATATTCTGCCCAAGAGCCAGCTCGCCCAGATCAACCGAAGGACCATCAGCCAATACGTCTCCACGGGAGATAATATCGCCTTTCTTTACGATAGGACGCTGATTGATACAGGTGTTCTGGTTAGATCTGGTGTACTTAGTGAGGTTGTAGATATCTACACCCGCATCACCAGAGGCTGTTTCTTCATCACTGACACGAACAACAATACGACCAGCATCAACACTCTCAATAAGGCCGCCACGTTTGGCAACCTTACAAACACCGGAATCACTGGCTACAGTGCGCTCAATACCAGTGCCAACTAAAGGTGCTTCTGCGCGCAGAGTTGGAACGGCCTGACGTTGCATGTTCGAACCCATCAGGGCCCTGTTTGCATCATCGTGCTCAAGGAATGGAATCAACGAGGCTGCTACCGATACTACCTGGCGTGGTGACACGTCCATGTAATCAATATCTTCGGGAGGCTTAACGGTGAATTCATTTTGGTGACGCACGGCCACCATGTCTTCTGCAAATTCGTCTTTCTTGTTTATTTTTGCAGAAGCCTGTGCAATAACATACTGAGACTCATTGATCGCTGAAAGGAACTCGATCTCTGCGGTTACCTTGCCGTCAATAATCTTACGGTAGGGTGTTTCAATAAAGCCGTAGCTGTTAGTACGCGCGTAGGTTGCCAATGAGTTGATCAGGCCAATGTTTGGTCCTTCAGGAGTCTCAATTGGGCATACTCGACCGTAGTGAGTCGGGTGTACGTCACGGACTTCAAAGCCTGCACGCTCACGGGTAAGACCACCGGGCCCTAGGGCTGAAACACGACGTTTGTGCGTAATTTCTGACAGCGGGTTGTTCTGATCCATAAACTGAGAGAGCTGGCTTGAGCCAAAGAACTCTTTCATGGCAGCAGCAACAGGCTTGGCATTAACTAGATCCTGAGGCATTAGGCCTTCAGATTCAGCAACACCCAGACGCTCTTTAACCGCACGTTCAACACGTACTAGACCAACACGGAATTGGTTTTCAGCCATTTCGCCAACAGAGCGAATACGACGGTTACCCAGGTGATCGATATCATCAACCGAGCCCTTACCGTTTCGAATATGAATCAATGTCTTCATTACATCAGAGATGTCAGACGCATCGCCGAATTGCTCGTGCAATTCTTTGGCTTCGTCAGTCTTCTGCATGGAGAAGTAGCGCTCGTCATAAAGCACGCCTGCGCCTTCTTCAGCTTCACGATCCAAGCGACGGTTAAACTTCATACGGCCTACCGAAGACAGGTCATAACGCTCTAGATTGAAGAACAGGTTGTAGAACAGGTTCTCGGCTGACTCTTTAGTCGGTGGCTCACCAGGACGCATCATGCGGTAGATTTCTACCAGCGCTTCCAGCTGAGTTCGTGACGGATCAGCACGCAACGTATCAGAGATAAACGGACCGCAATCCAGATCGTTGGTGTATAGGGTTTCAACAGACTTAATGCCGGCTTCAATAATAAGGGCCAGATTTTCTTCTGTCAGCTCGGTATTACACTCGAGCAACAATTCGCCAGTCTTAGGATCGGCAACATCTTTCGCCAAAGCCAGACCCAACATGTACTCGGGAGTAACTTCTAGCGTGGTGACCTTACCTTTTTCTAGCTCGCGGATATGACGGGCAGTAATACGACGACCCTTCTCAACAACCACGGTACCTTTCTTATCTGTAATGTCGAATGCGGCGATCTCACCACGTAGACGCTCAGGATCCAATTCCAAGGTAAATACTTCTTTCTTATAATGAAATACGCTGGTGTCGAAGAACTTCTCAAGAATTTCTTCTGAGTTGTAACCGAGAGCGCGCAGCAAAATAGTTGCTGGTAGCTTGCGACGGCGATCGATACGTACATAAAGCAGATCTTTTGGATCAAATTCAAAGTCCAACCATGAGCCGCGGTAAGGAATCACGCGCGCTGTGTAGAGGAGTTTGCCGGACGAATGGGTCTTGCCCTTATCGTGATCGAATATAACGCCAGGTGATCTGTGTAGCTGAGACACGATTACACGCTCAGTACCATTAATGATAAAGGTACCGTTGCCAGTCATCAGCGGGATTTCGCCCAGATACACTTCTTGCTCACGAATATCTTTAATCGCTTTGTTAGTCGACTCTTTGTCGTAAATAACAAGGCGAACGCGAACTCTTAAAGGTACTGAGAAAGTAACGCCGCGGAGCTTACACTCTTCAACATCAAAGGCAGGTTTGCCTAGGACATAATCGACATACTCTAAGGCTGCGTGCCCAGAATAACCAACGATCGGAAAGATCGAGTTGAGCGCAGCGTGCAAACCGGTGTTCTTGCGGTCTTCGACCTTAACACCCGTCTGCGTAAAATTTTTGTAGGAATCAAGCTGAATTGCCAGTAAATACGGCAGATCCATAACATCTGGCAACTTGCCAAAATTTTTGCGGATCCGTTTCTTCTCAGTGAAGGAGTAAGCCATTTGCATTCCTCGGTATTAACTTTGATTGGGACATACCAATCTTGAGACTATTCTCAAGCTTGCTCTGCTTGTAACTTCCCGTATTTACAAGCAGGAAAGGGCCGAAGGGAAAACCCCTTCAGCCCAACCTGATAAATCAGGCCACTAGCACTGTAAACTTACTTAAGTTCAGCAGTTGCGCCAGCTTCATCCAATTGTTTCTTAGCGTCGTCAGCATCAGCTTTCGATGCGCCTTCTTTAATAGTAGAAGGTGCTCCGTCAACTAGCTCTTTTGCTTCTTTCAGGCCAAGACCAGTAATTGCGCGAACTGCTTTAATCACGTTTACTTTCTTTTCGCCAACTGCAGACAATACTACGTCAAATTCAGTCTGCTCTTCAGCAGCGGCTTCACCACCACCAGCGGCAGCAGCAGGAGCTGCAACTGCAGCAGCTGCAGAAACGCCGAACTTCTCTTCCATAGCGCTTACTAATTCAACAACATCCATTACGCTCATTTCAGCGATTGCGTTTAAAATATCTTCGTTTGATAGGGCCATTTTGGGCCTCCTAATGTTTTATCTATTTGTTATGAAGACGCTTATGCGGCTTCCTTTGCATCACGAACTGCTGCTACTGCACGGGTTGTCTTCGTTGGTATCTCATTAAGAGTACGAACCAACTTAGTAACCGGAGCCAATGTAACGCCAGCCAACATACCAAGAGCCTCATGTAGAGTTGGTAAGCTAGCAAGGATGTCAATTTGACCCTTATCAAGCAGTTGACCACTGACCGACAACGCCTTCACTTCAAATGCTTCGTTTTCTTTCGCGAAGTCTTTGAATAAACGCGCTGCTGCACCTGGATCTTCCATAGAGAAAGCAAACAATGACGGACCGACCAAAACATCTTCTACGCAAGCGTAGTCAGTTTCTGCGAATGCACGCTTAGCTAAGGTGTTGCGGATAACGCGCAATTGCACGTTCTCAGCACGTGCCTTAGCACGTAGAGCATTCATATCGGTTACGTCAACGCCACGGGCGTCAGCAATCACCAGGCTTAGTGCCTGAGCGGCTGTCTCGTTTACTTCAGCAACAATTGCTTTTTTATCATCGAGATTCAATGCCACGATAAATCTCCTCGATTTACCTGAGTTACAGTCGGGTTTAACACCGACCACCTAGGTGAATAATTACCAGTTCAAAAATCTGTACCGGGTTCACCGCCTGCGTAGGAAACTGTCAGCAATACTGCACTACCAATTATTAACCCCTTTCGGGAACCTACGGTCTTTAACGACCCAAGCTAGCGTTTAACGGCTAGCTCGGACCCCAAAGCCTTTGTGGTGACTTACGTCACCGACCGATCATTCGCCCAATGAGCTCTGATCAATAACTAAACCGGGACCCATAGTCGAAGAAACTGTAATCTTCTTTATGTAGATACCCTTGGCAGATGCAGGCTTGGCTTTCGCCAAATCAACCATCAATGCCTCAAGATTTTGCTTCAATGCAGACGCATCAAAACTAACGATGCCGATGCCGCCGTGAACAATGCCGCTCTTGTCGGCACGAAAACGTACCTGTCCTGCTTTAGCATTGTTAACTGCAGTCGCTACGTCTGGCGTAACTGTGCCAGACTTAGGGTTAGGCATCAGGCCACGTGGACCAAGAACCTTACCCAGCAAACCCACAACGCGCATTGCGTCAGGAGCAGCGATTACGACGTCAAACGCCATCATGCCGCCTTTAACTTCTTCAGCTAGCTCGTCCATACCAACAAACTCAGCACCTGCAGCCTTAGCCGCTTCTGCTGCGTCGCCCTGGGCAAATACACAGACGCGGACTGCTTTACCAGAACCATTAGGTAATGTGGTTGCACCACGCACTACCTGGTCAGATTTACGAGGATCAATACCGAGGTTAATAGCAACATCGACGGTCTCAGGAAACTTAACAGTAGACAGCTCTTTTAGCAGATCAAGTGCTTCTGTCACCTGATAGACCTTGCCAGCTTCTACTTTTTCATTTATCGCACGAACGCGCTTGGATAACTTGGCCATTTACACGCCCTCCGTTTCGATGCCCATTGAACGGGCTGACCCGGCAATGGTGCGAACTGCAGCGTCAAGACTTGCCGCTGTCAGATCAGGTTCTTTTGTTTTTACGATGTCTTCCAACTGCGCTCGAGTCACCTTGCCCACTTTCTCAGTGTTAGGTCGACCAGAACCACTCTTCAAACCAGCAGCTTTCTTTAAAAGATAAGATGCGGGTGGAGTTTTCATCTCAAAGGTGAAACTGCGATCGCCATAGACAGTAATAACTACTGGTACAGGTGCGCCTGCTTCGATGCCTTGAGTCTGAGCGTTGAAACCTTTACAGAATTCCATGATGTTTACACCGTGCTGACCCAATGCTGGACCAACTGGTGGACTTGGATTGGCCTGACCGGCAGGCACTTGCAGCTTAATATAAGCCGTTACTTTCTTAGCCATCTTTCTTCTCCACTGGTGGGTATTAGCGCCTCCAGATTCAAACTACCTAGGGTAGTAACAATCCTTCACTGGCTCCCCGATACGCCTGCTGAATTACAGGCCTATCAAATAATTTTTACTAGGCTTTTTCGACCTGAGTAAAGTCCAACTCAACTGGCGTTGATCGACCAAAGATCGACACGGCAACGCGGAGCTTGCTCTTCTCGTAATTAACTTCTTCAACATTACCGTTAAAGTCATTAAACGGACCATCGGTAACGCGAACCATTTCACCTGGCTCAAACAATGTCTTGGGTCGTGGCGCTTCGCCAGAATCCTGCACGCGTCGCAAGATCAGGTCGGCTTCTTTATCGGTAATTGCAGCAGGCTTGTCCGCCTTACCGCCGATAAAGCCCATAACACGCGGCGTCTCTTTAATGAGGTGCCAGGTATCATCATCTAATTCCATCTGTACCAAGACGTAGCCTGGGAAAAACATACGCTCACTGGTGCGCTTCTGGCCGGCTCTCATCTCAACAACTTCTTCAGTTGGCACTAATATCTCGCCAAATCGGTCGCCCAAGTTATGCATTGCCACACGATCTTGGATCGCTAGCGCAACTTTCTTCTCGTAGCCCGAGTAAGCATGTACCACATACCATCGCATCGACATGCTATCTCCTAGCCCATTATCAGTGAGGCGAAATAACTCAGCAGAGAATCAATACCCCACAAAATTAATGCCATCAATAAAATAACCGCAACAACGATCAACGTTGTCTGGTTCCGCTCCTGCTTGGTAGGCCACACAACCTTGCGCCATTCAGTGCGAGCACCGATAGCCAGCTCGATAGTAGCCGCACCTTTTTCTGTCTTCGATGCGACAAAGGCCGCAATCACTAAAACTAACACCAACCCGATAACACGGTAAAGTGCGGATTCTGCTGAGAAATACCAATTAGCATAAATGGCACCGCCCACGAGCAACAACGTGACAAGCCACTTGAGGCCGTCTAGTCGGAACTGTTTTTCGTCTGTTACAACACTCATGCGAAGTTATTTCCCAAGCTTTTAAAATGGCAGGCCAGGAGGGACTCGAACCCCCAACAGCCGGTTTTGGAGACCGGTGCTCTACCAATTGAACTACTGGCCTTCTAAACTTTTACGGCGTTACTTTTATTGCTTTCCCTATCTGACAGCTAAGCCGAGACATCAAGATGCCTCGGCTTTGCGCTTCAGACTCTGTGTAACTATTACTCGATAATCTTAGCTACAACACCAGCGCCAACAGTACGGCCGCCTTCACGAATTGCAAAACGAAGACCTTCTTCCATCGCAATCGGGTGAATCAACGTTACTTCCATCTGCACGTTGTCG
>Ga0209199_1001876_pt1 | contig 23893 bp, 24 predicted proteins | sample COGITO_mtgs_1105_7_FD_184805 | JGI IMG/M metagenome (GOLD analysis project Ga0209199, IMG submission 184805) | Pelagic marine microbial communities from North Sea - COGITO_mtgs_110523 (SPAdes) (version 2) | ecosystem: Environmental > Aquatic > Marine > Epipelagic ...
CACCCAACCCAGAGAATGATGGGCTATTTTTTGTTTCACCCACAGGTTTTACATTATATTCAACAGAATATTTTCTTTCCGCAAATTGAAGGTAAAAAGACGCAAGAAAAACAGATATAATCGAGATAAGAATTATATAAATCTTGCCCCCCCAAAGTGTAAAGAATAAATCCCTTAAATCAATTTCATCGTTTAATTTATCATTTTGGTTCATGAGTATAAATTCAATTTCTAAGTTAATTTATAGTTAACTATTAAATCATATAAAGAAAAGTATAATTTAGATTATACAAACAACTGCCTATCACTGTGTGCCCTATTCGAAACTTATTAATTCTAGAATGAAATTATTTGTCCATTTTTAATATTATCATCAAACTTTTTATATAAATAACTTTAATCAAACTTATAATTTGATGCCACATGCTTAATAGCCTCAACATAACCTTGAATACTACCACAATCAAAACGTTTACCATTTAAAAGTACTGTCTCAACCCTATTATTTTCTGCCTGCACGTTTATAGAATCCGCAAGCTGAATTTCACCTCCAGCACCAATTGACTGGTTTCTTAGTATATCAAAAATATCAGGTGTAAGTACATATCGACCAATACTGGCTAAATTTGAAGGTGCATTTTCAAAATTTGGTTTTTCTATTAGGCCTGCTATAGTTCCTGTTTTATTGTTTGGCACAATAACACCATATTTAGATATATCAGGACCATCAACTTTCATTACACTAAGTTGATTTTTTCCAGTTTTCTCATAACTCCTAATAAGATCTGAAGTAACACTATTACCTTTATAGGTCAAAAAATCATCAGCTAAAAGCAATGCAAATGGCTCATTACCCACAACTCGTTCAGCGCAAAGAACTGCATGGCCAAGCCCTAGTTGTTCAGGCTGCCTAACAAAAATGCACTCTATGCCTTTTGGTAAAATATTTTTTACCATATCAGCCATTTTGTTTTTACCTTTAGAACGTAAAGCCATTTCAAGTTCATTATTACTATCAAAATGATCTTCAATCGCGCGTTTATTACGACCAGTAACAAAAATTAATGTATCTAAGCCTGCAGCAATAGCTTCTTCTGCAGCATATTGTATGAGTGGCTTGTCTACAACAGGCAAAAGCTCTTTTGGCATTGCTTTAGTAGCAGGCAAAAATCTTGTACCAAATCCTGCTACTGGAAAAACTGCTTTTCGGACCTTCAATTTCATTTTAATTTATCCTCTGCTTAATAAGTAACTTTGTTGTGAAATATGCATATTAAATCAATTATCGTCCTAAATAATTATTATATGTCTTAACCAAATTGTTAATAGGTCGCTTTTAGCGAATTTTGGAACGAACCTTTATCATGGAGCCAAAGCGCAGTTTGGTTGTAATGGATGATATGAATAACTTCGGCTAGGTCATACAAAAATGAAGTCCTTAAATTCAGTCCAACCAGCACTCTAAAAGGCAAAAACAGAAAAAGTAAAGCCAACCAATTTGAGAAAGTACAGCTCATTTTCAAATTTGATAAGAGTAACAAGTTAGTTTAAGATTTAGTGCCGTCTGCATTAAGGCTCACAATTTTGTATTTGTGGGTTTTTTAAATACTAAAAGATTTGATCGAAAAATACTAAATAATTTATTTACCACAGGAATATAATTTAGGTAAGGTAGGCGACTGTAATTAAATATAAATTTAATGTCATTTTTAACATAAATAAAGCCACTCTTCTGAAACTCAGACTTTATTGTAGACAAATTTCGATAAAAGGTAAAATTTTCCATGTAGGATAAGGCTTCGTCAGGCTTATTCTTATAGTTATTGAAACAAAGACCTATTTTTGTTGCAAGCCAGTAATAGCTTTTAACGCGCAAAATTCCACCAAATGGAATTCCCGTATGAGGCTCTATAAAAGAAAATTTTGATGGAAAATAATGAATTACATATCCACCATCTGCACAAACTCTATAATTTTGTTTGGTAAATTTTTCAATGTTCTTAACGTGCTCGATAACAGCATGACTTACAACTAAATCAAAGTTATTATCAGAAACTCTCCAAATATATTCTTCTTCCTTAAAATTCAAACGATCAGACCGATTGTTACCTATTTTTATTAACACTCCTTTCTCTATAAGTTCTTCAGTGTGTTTTTCGCTTTTAAACTCAACATCTACACCATAACAATCATATCCATTGTTAATCAAATTATAAACTAGACTTCCACCTCCACAGCCAACATCAAGTATTGTTTTACCATTAAAATTGTTCACATACTTCAATAAAAGTGTCATTAATTACTCCTAGTTCACGGTTTATAAAAAATCTAAGATTTTTTTCTGGGGATAACCCTTTTGAATTGCCAATCAACTTTTTAATCCACAATCAGTCATTTTATATCTCCATAGCGCTACACATCAAAGGTACAAATGCATAAACTGGTGTTGGGTGAGCGGAAAGTTGTCACTAGATATACCCATGTGGGTAAAAGTAGGTTTGTGCAAAAAACTCTTCGTGGCATTAGGGGAGAAGACTGCATAAGAAAGCCTTTTTTTGAACAAAGAGAGAGAAGCTATTGCGCATACAAGCCCTAAACCTTTTTCCGAGCCCCGCTGCAAGCCAATTTGCTTGATATCTGTATTATCCGTCAATGATAATTCTTTTCAGTCATTGGTTTCTTTAATCCATGTATCATAAACTTTTAAATGCTGATCAACAATATCTTTAGCCGAAAACCGTTTCTCAATAGCTTTACGAGCTTTGGTTGCCATGGCGATGCGTAATTTATTATCGTTAACGAGTGCAAGAATGCTCTTTTCAAGTTCTGCGGGCGTGAGTTCTGACTTACGAATTATCATTCCAGTTTTGCCATCATCGATCACTTTATCATGGTCCGGCCAATCGGTTGTGATCACAACCGCACCAGTGGCCATAGCCTCGAGAACCACTTTTGGCAAGCCTTCCGCATATCGGCTTGGCAACACAAAAATTGCTGTTTCCTGCATCAGTTTATCAATCTCCTGACAATCAAAAAACAATTCCACATCAGTGTTCTGAGTGGCTTGTAAAATTTCATCTTTCCCAAGGCTGTCACTTGCGTGCGAGTCAATGCGCCCAGCAATCGTCGGTCTTAGGCCGTGAGACTTATCAAGGGATTTTGCAACCTCAATGAAGTCTAGCACTCCTTTAGAGCGCAGAAGTCGGCCAGCAAATAGTAGACGATCTGCGCGTGCCACAATATCGCTGCAAAAAGAGAATTGCATAATATCCACACCCGCACCCCGTATAAGATAAACTCCTTTTTCAACAAGGGGCGCAAATGGCTGTCCAATTAAGGTTTCAGCATCAATCGTATTTTGAAAAATATACCTCACTCTCCGAGATCCCAAGAAACGGCGTGCCAACCAAAGAAAGCCACCCACAAAAATCTGGCGTTGTGGGCTAAGGTTTTTGAGACCACCCAACCCAGCAATACTTATAACGGTGTTATATTTAAATCCGAAAGACAAGTAAGGTGCGAGAAACAAAAAACGAATTGTAATGATGTGGATGATATCTGGGGAGACACATTTAATAATCTTCCGTATTACCTTCATCTGGGCGTAGACCCCCACTAGCCCATCATGTCCATACCCTTTACCGATAAACGGGTGGAAAGTTGCTTTGTCTAAAGGCTTCGGAATATCAGCAGTTTTTACTGAAATCTCAGTTAAGACATGCACATCGTGGCCTTTCTCGATCAATGTAGCGAGTAATTCTTGCCGGTGGCTAAAAAGATACCAATCATTTGGGACTAGGAAAAGAATCTTTGCCATAAATCTAATCCCCAAACAAAAGATTATCGTAAGCACGTGGGATGGAAAAATCCTGCATAATTTTCTTATGGCATCGTTTACGGTAGGATGTCCAAGCTATTTTATCACGTGAGAGAGCCCGCAATCGCAATACCTGTACTACAAACGCCTCTTCATCACCAATAGGTAAGAGACATGTATCATCAATAACTATTTTTTGTGCTGCACCAATATCGGTAGCCAATGCGGGTACACCGCGGGCCATAGCTTCAGCCACCACATTTTGAAAACTCTCCCCCCAAGACGAAAATGATACGAATAAATTCAAACTATCAAAAAATTCCGTCATATTATTCACTTCCCCGTAAAGGGAGACCTGTGATGATACAGTGAGAAACTCTGAGGTTTTAGCCAATTTTTCAGTACCTCTTCCAACAAGAACGAGCTTGATAGTAGGATCTTTCTCCAGAAGCCTAGCAAAAGCACGCAGAATCCCAAGTTGGTTTTTCATTGGATGGTTGCGAGATGCTGCACCTATGGTAAATGGTGAACACACATCGTATTCCTTTTCTAAAACGGAAATATCAGTTTCAGGATAGCCATTGTCTATTACACGGGAATGGGGGGCCAGTATGCCAAAATTTTCGTGCCAGTCTTGTGCTTGAATAGAATTATACGTAATACTGCTGAAGTTCCTAGCTACGTATTTCAGGATCCAGATTGTGGCCTTTATTCGCCACGATTCATTTTCAAGTAAAATTGGAGTATGCCTGATATGTCCAAGTTTCTGGGCTTTGGTGCCAACACCGATTAGTAAGGTCAGGATAGATCCGTAGTACATCCATCCAGAAATGATTGTGGCTCCCTTTCGCCATTTCAAACCCCAACGGAAGAAATTTAGAGCGCCTCTTAACGGGCTCTTACGTATATCTAAGTTCAAAATATCAGCGTGAACTGCGATATCTCTAGCCAACCGTGTTTCGCTTCCAAGATTGATAATTCGATGGCTATGCCCACGCTTCGCGCCTTCTTTAACGACACGTAATAAAAAGACCTCAGCACCTGCAACTGGAAGTCCAGTAATTATATGAAGAAAAGTCATAGGCTGCCCGGTCTTAATGTACCCAGCTGTTTTTGCCATAAACGCGAAGCAACCACAGCCAGAAGAATTAGAATAATTGGGGTGAGAATATTGGGCTTATGGGCGAGAAACATAAGCAGCGCAACACCCAAAGCAAGCTGATGACGTAAAATTAGAAGACCTGCAACGATAATTATCGGCGCAAAGAGAATTAGGCAACCCAGAATCCCATATTGCTGAAATATTGATATTATACTGTCAAATCCCCCACCCATGCTCCCGTCGCCCAAAATATAGTTCTGGGGCAATTTGTCGTCAAAAAAACGATTGTCACCAGCAAACAGTCTGCCATTTGTTCCCAGTGAAAGTCGAGAGATAATAAACCTAATTCCTGGAGTAATAAAATAGAGCACAGTTCCAAATGAAATCAAAAAAACCATCACCTTCAAAAGTCTCACACGCCGCATATTTAACCAAATAACTCGCGGTTTTATATATGAGATAGCTGATACTATTATTGACAAAAACGCTCCCAATGAAAAAGTATTAATCAGGTTAAGAGCCAATATTAGTTTAGTTTGTGAAGAAAACTCGCGCCCAGTAACAAAAAACAAGAACAGACAATAAAGAATCAATCCATAATTACCAGGTTCGTAAAAAATAGAACTTAATCGATACAATGGGACATCCCCAATAAAAATACGCGAGGTCGAAAAAGATCCTACAAGAACACTGATTTGGCGATCATTGACAACAATACGAAATAACTCAGGTATATTTACGATGTTGTGAACAAGAATGGAAACTAATGCCAAAACAAGCAACGGAAAAATAGAAGCACTGACAGCCTTTGAAATAGCTTCACCATGTCTCCCTGAAACTGCAACGATAATAATAAAAAGTACGACCTTGATTGTAGCGCCAAAAATTGGTGCTACAGAGGAATGGAGTCCCGCCAGGGTATAGGTTAGAGCCAATGCAAGTCCATAGATAAAAACAATGCTTGAAAGCAGCAGAGCCGATCGACTTAACTTGGCGTTATTGAAAACAATCAGCACTACGATGCACAAGATCAAAAGCCCTTTGCCAATTAGAGGTTTCAGCTGCCCAAGGCCGGCAATATCAAGTAATAGGGATGGCGCAGCTAGCCATAATGTCAGTGTAAAAACCGCCAACAGAATGAATTTATCATTTCGTATCATTAATAAATCTTATATATTCATTGAAGATATGAACAGGGTTGCTGATTTCGTCCGCACGCGCTCTTAAAATTAACGGATCTCGAGGTTGTACCATGGCACGCCGCAGGGCTTTAGCAAGAGCCTCAGGAGTATGCTTGGCAAGTTCACCATAAGCACCATTTGCAAGAATTTCTGCAGGGCCTGGGCAATTTGTCGAAACTACTGTAACACCTGACATTAAGGCCTCCACTACGACTATTCCAAAACCTTCCCATCTACTGGTCATTAGAAGGCAATGCGATTGTGAAAGTACGTTATAAATATCAGTGCGAAAACCATCAAACACATAGCTGCTTGGATCAAGGGATTTTTTAGCCAGCGCCTGTAATTCGGGCTGTTCTTCCCCTTTACCAATTATTCTTAAGCAAAAGTTGACTCCAGCCTTCTCAAGTTTGGCGACGGTAGAAATTGCGAGAGCAAAATTCTTTTGTTTCTGTAATCGCCCTATGCACACGATTTCAAAAGGAACATTCTCTCCCACACCGTCGAGTCGTTTCCGAAATGGCATCGGCATAGCTGGCGGCACCACAGGGTTATAAATCGTCACAATTCGATGATCCACTAGATTAGCTCTCTTTCGAATAGCATCTTCTATAGCTTTGCCAACACAAATAATACCCGCAGAGTAAGGATAAAGCATCCACTTAACTCGTTGTACCATACTTTCTTTAGCGGTTAGAGAAAGGTCGATTGGGTTATGCTCTGTAATGAAGACTCGAGCCTTTGATCGCGAAAGTTTCGCTAGAGCAAGAACAGCCGTGTTTACATGCGGCTGACCAGTAATTATACATTCATCTGATTTAGCCATTTGCATTTGGCGGTATAGCTTTACAAGAGACGATCGAAGCGTCTTTTTTCCAATAATTGAGACCGGTACTGATCCAAAATCAAGATGACCATCACTCAAATTTGACAGCACTAAAACTCGGACATCAACACCTTGTGCATGTGAAGTATTTGCAAGGTTGCATATAACACGCTGAACACCGCCGCCCATTAAGTTCGCTACTATCAATGTTAGCCGCATATTAACCTCGTATCTGATTGATAATTGCTCTCAATAGTGATTTAATGAGCAAAAAATATGGAACATAATAGTCAAGCCTCTGAGTAATCAAAAGTTTTTCTCGCCACTTCAAAAGTGCATTTTTTCGCGAATTTGAGAGGCCTCCAATACGAAAATTTGTGATAGTAATCGGCACAAATTCAGGAGATATAACTTTTATTATAGTTCCTATATGCAAAGAGTCAGCACAAATTTTAAACCCCTCATCGAATAAAGGAAAATCATCAAACAGCGAGCAATGAAAAAAGCAGGCTGGGTGTGGAGGAAATTTGATTGTCGGTGGATCATATTTGTTTTCATAGTTTGAAAAGTCTTCTCCATACAAACCTATAAGATTACCGTCGAGTGTTTCTTTACGTACACGACCATAGAAAAGTTTTTTCAGACTGTACTTCTTGATTTGCTTTAAGACCTCAGACAGCACTGTATCACTCGAGAAGACATCATCAGCACCTAGGAAGATGATCCATTCTCCAGTCGCATGTGGGATCGCTTTGTTCCAGGCCTCGTAAAGACCATTGTCTGGCTCAATAATAGCAATGAGGCTTGGCCTAGCTTCAGAAGCAAGAATCTTAGATGTCGCATCAGCAGAAACACAATCGTAGATTACATGTTGCACTTTTACACCCAGCTGGTTTTTAACACTATCGATGCATGAAGCAAGCGTTACTGCACTGTTGCGGCAGGCCGTGATAACCGTGAAATCATAAGGGTCATTCACTGACTTATTCTCGTTCTTATAAAAACAACATCAACTTCGCAAAGCTGCCTTTTTTGCTCATCAAAATAACCTGGGAAAATTCCTACCACATAAAACCCCAGATCTGACATATATTCCAGCATATCACCTATAAGCGGACGGCCTTGATAACTTTCGACTAAAGAGCATTCAAGTAAGGCCACGTAGACATTGTCCAAGCATGAACCAAAACCATCAAGAACGTTGCGTTCAAAACCCTGAACATCAAGTTTTAAGAAGCATCGATCCTCGTTTAAACCTTTCTGCAGCGAAAGTGGCGGTTGGAGTTGATGATAAATCTCATCAAAGCGATGTACTGGAACTTTTATTTCATAAATTTTAGTATTGGAGCCAGATTTATAGTGATCTATAAAGTCAGGCGATGGAGGGAGCAGCGAACTCGAAACACTGTTAGGCGTCACATTAATCGACGCCTCTTTGGTTTGATTGCCAAGTGCGAAATTGAGCACCTGAACCTTTTTTGAATTAGTAAACCGTTTCACATTTGCGATAAGTTTAGAATATGCATCCGGAATTGGCTCAAAGCTGTAAGATGCCTCAAAGTGATAGTAACAATGTTGCTGCAGATTGTTGAGAAACTGACCTTCGTTCGCTCCAACGTCGAGAAGTACTTTAATTTTATGTTCTTTAAGGCAAAAGTCAATTAGATGCCAGATATCGTTTCTATACACAAGACGGCTCACCTTGTAACCAAGACGCCTAATAATTCTTTTAATAAATTTTTTCATGATTAGTTCTCAATAAATTTTTGTAATGCAGAAATATTTTTAGCCACAGATTCCTTTGCAGAAAGCTCAAAAAAAAGAGCATGCAGCATGCGCCGTTTCAGCATTTGAGTTTTTTGTGAATGCTTTTCTAACAAAAGCTGCTCTAATTCCTGAATAGATTGTATTGCCATCCCAGCCACCAAGAAATCATCAGGCAGAATTAATCCGCGTTGGACAATAAAGTCGTCCTCCGGAAACCTTAGAAGACCGATAGATATTTTCTGATCGAGTAGATCAAGGTAAAGACCTGAATAATCAGTGATTACAATATCAAAGGCTGAAATAACATCATTCAGTTCAGGCAATAAATCAGAGTCCATATAAGTGAAATCCACGTCAAACGCTTGAACCGAGCTAGATTGAGTAATAACATGATCACGTATAACCAGTTCGATATTATTCTTTTGAAGGAAGTCCTGAAACTTGTTTGCTTCGAATCCAGCTAAGCTACTGATACTATCGAGCGCACTGTGACGTTTATCAGCTTTGTAATCTCGGTGTGTTAAAGCTACAAGTGCGAGACGCTTTCCAACAACCCTTTCGCCAAGCAATTGTTCAAGTTTCTTGCAGGCGCGCGGCTTTTGCTCGTGTAGTGCTTCTTCTGTGAATATAATTTGTCGAGCTGCGCCATTTACGATGACTCTTTCAATTGGAATCTGTAGCGATGAGGACACCATATATCGCTCCATTGTTGAGCTTACCCACACCTGATTAATATCACGCCAAAAAGACAAATACTTTTTCGTCTTAATCGCTGTGAAATGCTTAGAAATACTTCCCGGGGACTTCAGTGGCGTACCATTTGAAAGAAGCAGTGTATTAGCCCTCCAGGCCAAAAGATGCCGAAGTTTCCAATCATAACCTGGGGTCGTAATGACCAAAATCTTTGAGCGCCAAAGAGCAGATAAATAACGCCAAGAATCCCAAACCGTATTAACATTCAGAATTTCGAAATCTGGTGGTACATCGGTTGGCGTGGCACCCTTGTGATTAACAAAAAGGCATTGTACACCTTCAGCCCGAAAGTAATTTATCCCAAGGTGAGTTTGGCATGCTTCAAAAAGAAATTTTGCGTTACCATTATAATGTCCCAAATGACCAATGAAGCAAATCATGGATCGCCGGCGTGGTATCAAGCTCAACAAAAAACCAGTTGCCGCAAACGCAGCAAATATAGATGCAAGAAGTGCTCTAATTGCAAAATTTTTATTATTGACTGCACTCAAAGTAATACCATTTTGGATTTACCAACCCTAATTTCAGCATCACAGCTTTCAACTATATCCTGCGAATGAGAAATTACTAGAACTATGCGATCTAAAGCACAACTACGAATGATCGCCATAATATCCTGAGTGAAGTTCATATCCGCAGCAGAGGTTGGTTCATCAAGGATCAAAATATCTCCATCACGACACAAAGCACGCGCAATAGCTAGCCTTTGCCTCTGGCCACCAGAGAAATAACCATATTTATCACCCATTTTTGTATCAAGCCCTTTGGGCAATGTAGACACATAATCTTTTAGACCCACTTTTTCTATCAACTCCTCTAACTGCCAGTCTTCACACGGCACCGAGTGTGTCAAGTTCTCTCGGATCGTAGTATCCAGAAAGATCGGGTCCTGAGGAACAAGAGCTGTTGTGATATATCGGGACAGATCTTGTAACTCTATTCTAGTGTAAGACTTATCAAAAGCGAAGAGACCTATCTCCCCTGAACAGAGATTTGTCTGAATGGAGCCTAGCATAGCTTTGATGAACGTTGACTTCCCAACCCCATTACGCCCAGTAACCACATATATTTTACCTGCCTCCAGTGATAAATTAATTTCCTTATCAAAATAGGTTTCGTTGCCATTTTCAACCCGCAACCTAACATTTTTAAAATCAAGACCATAAGGCCCTGCCTTAAAACTACGGCTTGGATTTTCCAACAAATATTCGCTGTGTGGAGCGTAGAGCTGGCCGAAGAGCTCCTTAAGAACTGGACCGGAATAGTCAAGACGCTGCATGTTTGCAAGCATTTTAGATGACAATGGCAAAAGCCTAACAGCGATACCAGCGCTTACTGCAAGCTGACTGACATCCGCCAAAACAACACCATCCTTGAAAAGGATTACACCGACGATAACAATGATCAACACAAACTCAATTATCCAGCGAGTCGACATGTTCAGACCACTTTGTAACCCACCAACAGAAGCAGAATCACGATTAACTTTCGCGTACCGCTCCCAAAAATAAGCAAATAAACGATGCGCGAAAATAAGGTCTTTTTGGTCAAGCGCTTCGTTAACGTATTGATAGCGATAACCATCCATCTTTTTGCGGCGCGAACCAAGGCGGCCAAGATAGTCCTGGACAGAAAATGCGAGAATGAACAAAATAAGAATAAATAGTATGAACAAGATAATTAGAACAATACCATTTAGCCACAAGAGATAGGTAATAAGAATCATAGCGATGACCATGTCACCAGCGATGGCTATCATTGGGACATAGCCATGTTGAGTAATATTTTGAGCTTCAAGAATAACGTTTTTAGCCTGAATGCTAACGTTTTTCTGGCTGTCTGCATTAGAATTAATAGCAAGGTATTTTTCAAATAGTCGCTCAGAGATTGTGGCCTGAATGTTGAAAACCGTAATGGCCTGCATGAAAGATAGCAGCACAAGTGCAAGTGTTCGTATGAAAAACGCCATCACGAGCAGCCACAACGCACTCTGGAGAGGCTGCTCCCCCATAAAGGGAATTATCACGCGCTCACCTTCACCAGATAAGATCCCATTGGCGACCGGAGCAATCGTACTGAAAGCAAGGGTTTCCAAAATTCCTCCCAGCAATGCGAGAAAGATCAGCCCTACAAACCATCGTCGACGGGACTGATCAAGCAACAAGAATAATAACTTGAATCGATTCAGAATCTTCATCTATATATGTAGCCTAATAACCAGAGTGTTAATACCTTCGATAAAATCATAGCAATTTTCAGCTGTACACAACAAACACAATTAAAATGTGGCCACATTAAAAACCCTTTTTCGATTTTTATTAATCTATAGAGATTAGTAGGAGTTAATTCAGCTTGAATAAATATAGTCCAATTTAGCATTTAAAGTCATTAATCCACTGATCTATTTTATGTACTCACGCATACTTATCATGTACCAATTAATTAGTCTTTCATATTTTAAAAACTAATTCTTAAATGATTTACCTTTTGCAAGCATTTCTTCAACCTTAGGATGGTAGGTTTTTTTCTCAAATCTATCCTCCATGATTGACAAGTATTGTTGTGCTAATTTAAAATCTTCTTCTTCATCAATATCGATCGTCTCCATGAACGACAGACCAATTGATGCAAATTTACCACAGAAATTCGCATAGCCATTTTTCCTATATGCTTCGATAAATGCTTTATTTCGCCAAATAAAAAAACCAGATGTCATACTGTGCACGGGCCTTAAATCTTGAGACGGCGGTTGCTTTTCACTAAAAGTAAAATTAATCGGATGATCTTCGAAAAAACAATGGGTTTGTTCCACGCGGCTAGCAACACAAGAGTCCAGATCATTGTCGAGGAGCTCTCTTATCCCCCTATCAATAGACTCTGCGGATAAGAGCACAGAACAGGGATTCAAGAACACGGTAATATCAGACGGATAATTTTGCATAAAATCAAACACATATTCGTCTAATGTAGCCTGCGAAGTACCCAAAGCTTTTGGACGGAGATAATATTGCAATTTTTCCCCATATGTTTCTTTTACTATTTCGATAGCCAACTCATTATCCGTATTCAAATACAGATCACTTATATATTTAGATCTAAGCGCTTCTGATGTAAGATATTCATAAACACACCGGCCATTTAGCTTCCTGAAGTTCTTCAATGGCACGCGGTTGGATCCCATTCTAATAGCTAGAAAAGCGTTAACCTTCACTGAACAACTCCAATGTGCTATAATTATCAATTAATTGATTTGGCATATGCATGGCTTTCCTTGTCAAAATTAAACCGTTACCCCTTTTTGTTTCATACCGACTAATTTTTTCGGACATGAAGGCAGTACGATCATGAATACCTATAATTTTCTTATTCTCATCAAAATGTAAATTTTTAGTAGCCACAACAGGCCAGATAGAATTCGAAAATTGCCCTTTTAAAGCATCAAGGGCAATAGATGGTGTTACCAACGAGAAGTTATGGTCATAGCTATTATCCAAAATTACGAAATAAGGCGAATAGAAACCATCACTATCTAATTCCTTTAATAGTTTTGGGAGTAAACCGTATATAGGTTTATTAGGATCAGCATCAATATTCTTATTAATTACATTGGAAAAAGATACACTGGTGGTATCGTACCCTTTGAAATTTACCGCAATCAAATTACAAGAATTGAACTCGTCACGCTGAAGGGCAACCTGTAGAGCTTTATTTTCTATCCCGAAGCAAATGTAAGATATTTCCGAAGCTTTTATATTAGGTTCTAAGAGATTTGTTTGAAATACATACTCATATAGCTTGATAGTATTAGTAGTTGAATCTAATCGAGAAATGTTGTCATCGTGGTTAGGCCCATGATGGTGAACTACCGATGCAGTGGGAGTGTATATTAGATTATAGCCAAGTTGAATTTCTTTATGCGCCCATATTACGTCTTCTAGATTGGAAGTCTCTTCATCAAACATATGTTCATTAAGAGCTCGCCAAGTAATCATACTAAATGCGTTGTTGAATTGGGCTGCAGACGCTATTATTCGCTCTTCGTTTTTATATAACAGTGATAAATCACGAATCGCTTTTGCACTAGAAATCGACATTGGAATTTGGCGTCCAAAGCCTGAACGGCATCGATCCGTATCGATAATTTTTTTTGCTAAATTGGCAAGGCATTGTGGGTGTTCAAAAAAGCAATGCGCACTTATAATGCAAACAATATCACCTATCTCTCGATTTCTTTTAATGTTACTGATACCATAATTCAGCATTCTACCTGGATAATACGGCTTGTTGTATTGACTAATAGTTATTGGCAAATCATTAAATGGCGACAACAAAGTGCTGATATCATCAGCACTATTATTCTCTACTATTTCCACTGAGTTAATAATTATATTTTCTTGTTGCTTTATACTATTAAGCAATAGAGGTAGCCACTCAGCCTCATCCTTCGTTCGGATTAGAACATCGATACTGACGTTATTATTCACTTTTAAAGCCTCGGCTTTGCCAATCACTCATGACTTCTTTCAATACAGGAATGCCCACTTTAAGCCTAAGTCTCATTGAATTATATTCTTTAATACCAGGAGACATATTGACATCTTCTGCAGACAAAAATTTTCTAGTTTTTTCAACAGCATTCCAAACAGAATCACTATTTCCATTAGAAATAATTTCAGGGTTAATCACGATAAAAGAATGTGAGAGTTTCCGTTTAATTTTCAAGTCAGAATAATACATCGATGGGATTTCAGACGAATGATGATACCCAGACAAACCAGATGTCAAAAGCTCAACAAGAAAAGCTAAAGCAAACCCTTTATGAGCACCAATTGGTTCTAGTGCAGAAACTTCAGATGGATCCAGTGTTATATTACCATTTACGTCGCGTGCGACACCATGAGGAAGCTCAAGACCCGCACGCATATAGTTCTTAACTTTATTCATAGAAAACTTTGTTGTTGCCAAATCAATATAGACACACTCATTCTCCGACCGCCTATATATGAGACTGATAGGATTTGTTCCAAATACTGTTAGCTGACCATCTGGAGATGCGGCTAGAGCGTCTGCATTAGTAAATCCGATGATGATCTTTTCGCTAATATTACTATTAAATGCATGAATGCCAACCGCTCCAATATGATCAGAGTTCTCAATCGTACCAAGTGCAATTCCAGTAGTCTCACTAACTTTAGCAAGTTCATGAACAAGATTTTGAGCAGCATGGTGTGAAAAATTTTCGTTTGCATTGCATAAAACAGTTGAACCTACCTGCCGCATTCCGATCTGAGCGTTTGGATTTATCCGACCATTATCAATACAGTCTAAGTAATGGGAGAATAAATTCACACCATGTGAATCAATACCCATCAAAGAGGCATTGACCAGCGCAGAAACTAGGTCGTGAGTGACTTCGCTAGGAACGTTTCTTTGTTTGAGTTGTTCTTCAAAAAAGTGCTTTATTTTGCAACTATCAATCTTCATTTTTTAAATGCCTATTTACAAAGTCTAGTATTTGCGACGTAAAGCCATATTGGACAGCGCTGCAAAGCTTATCTTTAGGGTAAATCCCATTACAGTAGTCTAAAAAGTTTGAATAAGAGCGCTTGCCGTAACCATCTATCAAAGGAAACTCTTTTGATGTCATAAAATGAGGATTTGGCACACTGATTTTATCCGCAAAAACTTTTTGACCACGGTCATCTTGCTCTGAAATATAGTGAACACTTTCATCTAAATATTCGATCCTCTGCCGACTACCGAATGGCATGCTATCAGGCTCCATCCAATTACAGTCAGCTGCTATATTAAATTTCTGGTTTGCAAAAGAAATTTCGATAAACGCATTTACTGATGATACTACATTCAAATCTTTAAAGGTTGTAGAGTGTACATATCCATCAAGCTGAATGTTAGGCGAGTCAGAGTATCCTTTCCGATCCAATATTATTCCAATTATATCTAAATAGTGAGGTGCAAGATATTGAAATGGGTTACTTGAGCGAGCCCACTTAGAGAAATAAACTTTAGGCATCTCACTCTTTTGACCATAAGAGAATCTAAACGTCCCCTCGTCACAGCTAGAGTTACTAATAGTGTTTACAAAGGCAATATTTGCTTCATCAAAACGTTTATGAAAATCAATGAAAAGCTCACAATTGTTATCAGCACATAACTTTTGTATTTCTAAATTCTGAGATGCATTAAGCCCAACAGGCTTTACTATCAACACATTTTTTGCATGCTTAGAAACATAATTGATCACTTCAAGGTGACTATTTTCTGGCACTGCAATAACAGCAGCATCATAACTATCCCGATGAGAACCATTTTGAACAACGCTCAACTCTATTCTTGATCTTAAATGATTTGGGATCGCCACAAGTATCTTTTCAGAAAAAGTTGCCAAGCGTTTAGTGGCACGTTTCTGCGCTTCTTCGCTTCTTACAAGAATATCCATGTTCAAGGTATGATTTGGTCTCTCATGCAGCCAACTAATTATAGATCGAATGACTGTCCCACCTTCTAAATTATGATCCCCCAACGCATAGAAACCATAGCCAACAACTAAGATATTCATTTTTTTAATTCCTGCATAAATTTTTCTGCGCCGGCCAAAATTATTCCACAGTCCACGCCACACGGGACAAAATTTATTCTTTCATCCAATGCGTTAAATTGTCCATAGTCTACTGCTACCTGCCCAAAAACAACACCTTTATCATCAATTGAATCAATTGAAGTTTGAATTATTTGGTTGACTTCAGCTCCTGCCTGATTATCAATTTTAAGGCTACTAGCAATATCATAAGTGCCAAAATAGATACAGTCTACCCCTAGAAGTTCTGCAATTTCTGGTGCATTTTCTAGACCTTCTTTATCTTCTATTAGCAATGATACAAATAATTGCTCGTTTGAAATTTTAGTATGATGTACAAAATTTAACTGACCGTACTTAGTAGCCCGTGTGAAACCACTAGCTCCACGCATTCCCATTGGCGGATACATACAAGCATTAACAATTTTCTTAGCTTGTTCCACATTACTAACCTGAGGAATACAAATCCCATCTACACCTAATTCTAAGCAACGCAATATTTCTTTGGGATCGTGAGAAGACGGACGTATCAAAGCAAACATTCCCTTTGACTGGACTGCCGAAACAACTTCAGCCGCTTCTTGGAACGAATAGGTACCATGCTCTAAATCGATTATTATGAAATCAAAATTTGCAAAATAGAGAATCTCATGAACCTGAACAAGCGGTAAGATCGACCAATATCCCAGCATGCGCTGGTGTTTGATTTTATCTTTAAAAATTTCTCGTTTCACTCTTAATTCCTCCTAGGTAGTTAGAGTATAACCATTTCTTATTGTTAAAATACCATATTATCGATCTTTACCAATCAACATATATTCGTGATACCATTCAATAAACTTACCGACTCCAATTTCTATGTGAGTGTTGGGTTTATACCCAGTCAAATTTTGCAATAAAGAACTGTCAGCCCATGTTGCTTTTACATCACCAGCCTGCATTTTCATGTAATTAATTTTTGCTTTTTTGCCAAGTGCTTTCTCAATGGCTGAAATAAATTCCATAAGCCGAGTTGGCTGCGAATTTCCAATATTCACAATTCTGAAATTAGCGACAGGGGACACACTATCATCTACTCCATTGGTAATATTGCAAATGTTTGGAGCTGTATTGATCAAAAGTGTAACTGCCTGAACAAGATCATCTATATAAGTAAAATCACGGCTCATATTACCCTGATTATATACATCAATTAGAGAATCCTCCAGAATGGCCTCGGTAAACCTGAATAATGCCATATCGGGGCGACCCCATTCGCCATACACAGTAAAAAACCTAAACATCGTAATTGGCAATTCAAATAGGTGTGAATAGCTGTGCGCCATATTCTCAGTTGCCTTTTTAGTTGCAGCATAAAACGACATCTGGTGATCAGCCTTAACTGTTTCTTTGTATGGCATGTCGTCATTCGCACCATAAGCAGATGAGGTAGACGCGAGTAGCATGTGCTCAGGAGGAAACTTGCGTGCGGCCTCTAGGAGCTCAAACGTTCCATTGATATTACTCTCGAGATAAGCACGTGGATTTTCAATTGAATATCTGACACCCGCTTGGGCCGCCAAATGAATAACAACATCCGGTCTCTCCTTTTCAAACAAATCCATAAGAACATTGGGCGTCTCAACTTTTGCATGAACAGATCTGTACGACGCGCTTTGCAGAAGCATACTCTCGCGCCGCTCTTTGAGCGAAACGTCGTAATAATCAGACATGCAATCCAATCCCACAACCCGCCAGCCCTCATAAAGCAACCGCTTTGATATATGATATCCAATGAATCCTGCTGCTCCGGTAACAAGAGCCGTTTTGTGTTTATTATTTTCCAACTTTAATCAGCTCCAAATAAGTCACGCGTATAGACTTTTTCTGCCACACCATCCAATTCAGGGACCATCCGGTTTGTTAAAATGATATCAACGCTCAATTTGAACGCGTCAAAGTCTCTTTCAACGTATGAATTAAAGAACTGATCGTCATGCAACTCAGGCTCGAATACAACAACTTCAATGCCTTTAGCCTTTATTCGTTTCATTATCCCCTCGATGGAGCTTTGGCGGAAATTATCGCTCCCAAGCTTCATAACGAGACGATAGATTCCAACGGTCTTTGGCTGTTTTTTAATAATTTCATCCGCCAAAAAATCTTTCCGCGTAGAGTTTGCATCAATGATTGCCTGAATTATATTTTGGGGAACTTTATCATAATTCGACAGCAGCTGCTTAGTATCTTTTGGCAGGCAATAACCACCATAACCAAATGAGGGGTTATTATAGTGATTACCAATGCGCGGGTCAAACGAGACACCTTCTATAATATCACGACTATTCATACCACCAGCAAGAGCGTAGCTATCTAATTCATTAAAAAATGCAACCCGCATTGCGAGGTAAGAATTAGAAAACAACTTGATTGCCTCAGCTTCACGCGCGTCGGTAAACAATAGATCTACGTCAGATTTTATTGCAGCCTGTGCGAGCAAATTCGCAAATACTGCTGCGCGCTCTGACTTTTCACCCACAATAATCCGGCTTGGATGTAAGTTGTCGTAAAGCGCCTTACCTTCTCGCAAGAACTCGGGCGAAAAGATCACCGCGTCGGTCGCCAAACGTTCGCTAACATCATTAATGAAGCCGACTGGAATTGTTGATTTCAAAACAATGCATGTTTCAGGCTCACTCTCAATAACTTGCGAAATCACCAACTCAACCGAAGATGTATCGAAAAAATTTGCCCGCTCATCATAATTGGTCGGTGTCGAAACAATCACATAATCAGCACCCTTCACTGAGGCTTTTAATTCAGTGCTTGCGGATAGCTTTAAATCCTTTTTAGCCAGATACTCGGAAAGCTCAGCATCAATAATAGGCGATTTCCGCGCATTTAGTGCGTCCACACGCTGTTGAGAAATATCAACACCAATCACTTCATTATGCTGAGCAAGTAACACGGCATTCGACAGCCCAACGTACCCCAAACCCACAACTACAATTTTCATAAACTACTTACCCTACACTTCTTTTTTGCTTTTTGTAGCATGCAAAAAATATCTTCAACCTAATCATAAAAAACCCGACATTGACTCGCCTAAGCCTTTGGCATTGTTTGATTTAGATTTTACATAATTCGACAATACATTGTAATTTATATGCATTTCTTCGATTCTATCTTTCACCTAAATCCCTCTCTAATTCAGCTATCTCTTTTTCTAATAGTTCATATTCTTGTTTTTTACGCTTAAGAAATTTTCCTGTAATCAAAGATTTCTCTCGAATACCTTTTGGGGTTAACAAATAAGAGTATCTTGTCTTTTGTGAACTATTTTTTGTATTTGAAATCTTAATTAACCCTTTTTCAATAAGAGATATTAGCAGATAATAAGCAGAACCATTAGAAATTCCAATTTTTTTAGCAACTTCCCGCGAAGTCAATTGTGGGTTACTTCTTATTATTTGAAACATTCTCAATTTTGCGTCTTCTTGATACTCTTTACGACGACTAGCCATTAATAGCTACCGCAAAAAGCTTTGAGACAAAACTTTTTGATTTAGTATAAAAATAATATGGTACTTTTCTCATAGTATTCAAAAATGAGCATGCATAAATAAATAATCTCTGTCAAGATATATTCATATCTTTTTGACACTATATATATTTCTATTTTTACAAAAGTGCGATAAATTTATGATTCTAAATTAAGCACCTTGACAAAAATATACTCAAAATAATATATTTAATAAAAAAAAATTATCAAATATCTCACATTATAGTTTTTTTTGTTCAAATATGAGCAGTAATTAAAAGGTGTACCAATATGTCAAAAGAGTGGTTCATTTTACAATTTAAGCCGAACGCACACCATCAAGCGGCAAAAAATTTAACCCGCCAAGGATTTGAAACATTTTTACCAGTAAATGATACTACTTCACGAAAATCATCTCGATTTGTAAATACTTCTAAACCTCTATTTCCAGGCTATATGTTTATCAAATTTGATAGAGCAGAATCCAAATGGCATCAAATAAATAATACTTACGGCGTATCTCGATTAGTTAATTTTAATTCTATTCTCAAACCAATTCCTACAAAATTTGTTGATAGTTTGATTAAGCGATGCGATTTATTAGGTAAACTAATACCCGTAGAAAAATTAAAAAAAGGTGATCAGGTAACGGTTTTAAAGGGACCTCTTGCAAATTTTATTGCGACTGTTGAAAAATATGAAGCAGATCAACGGATATGGATTCTAATGGATTTAATGGGCAGGAAGACAAAAATTCAAACTCCATCAGATACCCTTATACTATCAGATTGATATATTTACTCAAATTTAATTATTCAATTCCATAACCAGTTGGATTAAGTTTATGCCAGCGCCAAGTGTCTTCACAAATCTTCTTTATATTTTTTTCTGGTTTCCAACACATTTTTTCAGATACTTTTGAAGAATTTGCCCAAAAGGCAGCAAGGTCTCCTTCACGTCGAGGTAAATATTTAAATTTAATTGGAACGCCAGATATTTCTTCATATTTACTCACCAATTCAAGAACAGTCGTACTTTTCCCAGCTCCAATATTTAGCACTTCAAATCTATCGAGTTTATTTTTATTTAAAGCATTTGTGTGCGCGAGTGCCAAATCTACGACATGGATATAATCTCTTGCTCCAGTTCCATCTGTAGTCTCATAGTCATTACCAAAAATATTTAAATGTTCACGGCGGCCATCAGCTACTTGAGCGATATACGGCATTAAATTATTTGGAACACCGATTGGTTCTTACCCAATTTGACCAGATTCATGAGCGCCAACAGGGTTAAAATATCTGAGAATGACACCCTTTCGTTCTGTGTCTATTTTTGTCCAATCGCTGATTATGCTTTCGATTATTAACTTCGTTCGACCATATGGGTTTACTGGATGAGTTGGATGCTCTTCATCATATGGTAAATAGTGGGGCTTTCCATAGACGGTGGCTGATGAAGAAAAAACCATTTTATCACACCCAGCTTTAGACATAGCTGCGAGCAATGATATGGAACCACCAACATTTACATCATAATACATCAATGGCTCTGCAACACTTTGGCCAACAGCCTTCAGCCCTGCAAAATGAATAACTGTCTCAGGTTTAAAAGTATCAAAAATTTTATCTAATGCAACTGTATCTCGAATATCTGCATTCATAAATTGTAAGTCCCGATTGGTAATACCTCAAACTCGATCAAGCGCAATCTCATGTCCGTTACAGAGGTTATCTATAACAAACACCTCATGGCCTGCCTCTAAAAGCTCAACACATGTATGACTACCAATATAACCTGCACCACCTGTAACAAGAACTCTCATATTAATTTTCCGTTGTAGTTATTCATCAATTTTATTTTGTTAATAGATAACTAACTCTTTAAAAGAATATATTCCAGAAGAATTGCCGCATTGCCTCTTTTGCTAAAAAATACAAATATAATTAAAAATTAGGGAATATATCATGAGTTCAAACACACCACTAATAGCAAGATTAAAACCTGCTAACTTCAATTGGGAAGATCCTTTCTTATTAGAAAATCAGCTTACTGAAGAAGAACGCATGATACGAGATACAGCAAAAGCATATTGTCATGACAAACTAATGCCAAGAATTGTTGAAGCCAACCGCAATGAAGTATTTCACAGAGAAATCATGAATGAAATGGGCGAATTAGGTTTGCTTGGCTCAACAATACCTGAAGAATTTGGTGGTGTTGGTGCTAATTACATATCTTATGGCTTAGTGGCTCGAGAAGTAGAGCGTGTTGATAGCGGATATCGCTCTGCCATGTCAGTTCAATCATCTTTAGTAATGCATCCGATTTTTGCATATGGAAATGATGAACAGCGAAATAAATATTTACCTAAATTAGCTTCTGGAGAGTTAGTTGGATGCTTTGGCCTAACAGAACCAGATCATGGCTCTGACCCAGGTGGAATGTTAACCCGAGCAAAACAAGTAGATGGTGGTTATTTAATTTCAGGTGCAAAGAACTGGATTACAAACTCACCAATTGCTGACGTCTTCATAATTTGGGCAAAATCAGACGCTCACGACAATAAAATCAAAGGTTTCATTTTAGAACGTGGAATGAATGGATTAGAGTCTCCAAAGATTGAAGGTAAATTTTCTCTACGCGCCTCAACAACTGGTATGATTCAAATGGACGAAGTTTTTGTACCAGAAGAAAACATACTGCCCAATGTATCTGGTTTAGCTGGTCCGTTTGGATGCTTAAATCGAGCTCGTTATGGTATTGCTTGGGGGACAATGGGTGCCGCTGAATTTTGCTGGCATGCAGCAAGGCAATATACAATAGATCGCAAACAATTTGGCCGACCTTTAGCTCAGACACAACTTATTCAGAAAAAGCTTGCAGATATGCAGACTGAAATTTCCCTTGGGCTACAAGGATGTTTACGCATGGGGCGTTTATTTGATGAACATAAAGTTCCAGCTGAACTTATAAGTCTAATGAAGCGAAATAACTGTGGCAAAGCGTTAGATATAGCACGAACAGCGCGAGACATGCATGGTGGGAACGGAGTTTCAGATGAATATGGTGTAATACGACATGTCATGAACTTAGAAGCAGTCAATACTTATGAAGGCACTAACGATATTCATGCATTAATACTTGGACGCGCCCAAACAGGCTTACAAGCATTTTTCTAAATAGATAATGCATATATAAAAATATTTACAAATATATGATATAGATAAACTTATCGTAGAAAATACATTAAATATTTTTTAAGGCTGTGAGATGTTATATTTTACGTCGCGTTATCAACATTACTTGTCGATATATATCCTTGATTTTTAGTAAGAATCATCAATAATGGTACCCACTGTGGGGGAGTTACATTATTAAGTAATTATGAATCCATCAAAAAATTGGTTAAAACACTAAGATTTAACCGTATCGGGAGAATAATATGATTAAAAAATCTTTAACTAAACTAGCGATCGCAGCAACACTTGCGACAGCTGGTACAGCGGCTTTTGCTGACTGTGGTGATGTTCAAATCGCAGAAATGAACTGGGCATCAGCTGAATTAATGGCAAATGTAGACAAAATCATTCTAGAGAATGGTTATGGATGTGACGTGGAACTAGTTCCAGGTGCAACTATGACTTCATTCGCATCTATGAATGAAAAAGGTCAACCTGACGTAGCTCCAGAACTATGGATCAACGCTGTTCGTGATCCGTTAAATGCGGCAATGGATGAAGGCAGACTACACTCAACAAATGCTGGCCCAATCACTCAATTAGGTGAAGGTTGGTGGGTAACTCCTGCTTTCCAAGCAGCACACCCTGAGCTTGATACAGTTGTTAAAATACTTGAACGTCCAGACCTATTCCCAGATGCAGAAGACTCAAGCAAAGGCGCTTTTGTTGGTTGCCCAGCGGGTTGGGGTTGCCAATTGGCAAACGCAAACTTGTTCAGAGCATTTGATATGGAAGCAAAAGGTTGGACACTTGTAGATCCAGGCTCAGCTGCTGGCCTAGACGGCTCAATTGCTAAAGCTGGCGATCGCGGTGAGAATTGGTTTGGCTATTACTGGTCTCCAACAGCTATGGTTGGAAAATACGGCCTTATTCCAGTCGACTTCGGTGTACCTTTCGCAGGCGCAGATAACTGGGATGGTTGTATTGTTAAAGCAGAGCAAGATTGTGCTGATCCACAAGCAAGTGCATGGACAGTTTCTGAAGTTCACACAATCATTACAGATAGCTTGAAAAATAAAGGTGGCATTGCTGTTGATTATTTAGAAGCACGCACTTACCCAGGACCAATCATGAATGCTATGTTGGT